>Ga0100378_1002305_pt1 | contig 19104 bp, 18 predicted proteins | sample CryGeymeta201502_FD_81535 | JGI IMG/M metagenome (GOLD analysis project Ga0100378, IMG submission 81535) | Groundwater microbial communities from Crystal Geyser aquifers in Utah, USA - Crystal Geyser metaG 2015-02 | ecosystem: Environmental > Aquatic > Deep subsurface > Groundwater | place: USA...
ATTATATCTCCACGCAGAATATGTATTTTGGTCATTCATACCAGATCCAATATTTGTAGAATCTCCATTTGGACTCATCACACCAAGAATTTGTGTTGACGAGTCATATGTAAAATAAGCAACACGTCTACTATCAGTAAATTCACCAGTTGACTGACGACCCCATTCATCAAGAAACAAACCACTTTGGGTGTCTTTTATTTTAAACCATTTGGGATGTGAAGTGTTGTCAAAAACAAGTTGCACGATCATTGGTGTACAACCACTATTGACAAAAAGTTGCAATGGTTGATAAATAGTTCGGTCATATGTATCATTAAAACTTTTAGAACACAATTTAGCATAAATTGGCTTTGATGGATCTTGATCTTTGTAACCAATCAAAAATTCTATATTATAATTTTTATTACTTCCACCACCATTGCCACCATTATCTCCACCACCACCACCGCCTCCATTATCTCCACCACCACCACCTCCATTACCACCACCGCCTCCATTATCTCCACCACCACAATTACATGGGTCACATGATGGACACTTGTCATTCTTTTTACTTTCCATAACAAACATTGCAATTATGAGTCCAACAATAATCAGAAAAAGAAGAATATAGATAAACATTTATATAATGAAAATTTAATTCTTCCACTCTTTCATCACTTTTTCGACAGCACTATGTATATCACTAATTCTATCATCTGTTCTATCAGTGTCTAATAAGTTATTAGAACGTCCTGCTTTTAGCACAAGGCTTTGCTCCTCTAAACTAAAGTTTTGATAAGTAAAGGAGGGATCGACATATTTGATATACAAATCCAAAATTTCATTATGAGTGATTGTTCCATGATTGGTTAGATTAACTGTACCACTCTTTTTCTCAACAGCATAATCAATCAGTAGAGGTAAAAGTTCTGGCAACACAGTCATCGAATTGGGGAAATTGCACACCTTCTCATACTTTGTAATCTTGGTGATAAAGTTACGTGGATTGTGATAATTAACTATAGGCATTCTAATTCTAGCATTCAAAACTGAAGATGGGAAGAAATGCATCAGTCTATCGGTAAAACCCTTGACAGTCGAATAAGAAGATCCAAAGAAATTTGGATCACTATCGACACCAAATCCCTTTTCTAAATCAGGATTTTTCATATCCTCAAACTCAAAGATGCATCCAGTTCCCAAATAAGTAAAATGGATATTCAAACGATCTGCAAGAATTGCTAATACCATTGGACCATAAAGATTGTCCTTGATATTTTCTTGAAGTTTTCCATCCTGTTCCAGATAATCAATTGTCGAATAACTTCCACCATGTGTCCGTCCGATAAATGACATCATTCTGTCAGGCATAACATCCAACAACTCTTTCAATACATCTTGTTCAGAATCGGCTCTAGATTTTGCTTCAATTACATTTTCTCCTCTATCTTTTAGAAGAGTACAAACCATTGTACCAATCCAACCTTTTGATCCCCAAATTAACCATTTCATTATTTTATTATATGTGAATAATTTTTAAGCCATGAGGCATAAAAATTTAAGATGACGGAACAAATTTAACTTTTCCGTTTTGATTATATTTCCAGTAAGTTACTCCTTCACTTCCAGCACCATAGTTGTTACCTTGACCAATAGTAGTGCCATCTCCATTAGGACTCATTACACTGAGAACCTGAGAGGTATTATTATAAGTGAAATAAGCGATTCGTCTGCTATCAGTGAATGTTCCAGTTGTTTGACGCCCCCATTCATCAAGGAATAAACCACTTTTAGTGTCTTTTATTTTAAACCAATTGGAATGAGAACTATTGTCAAATACCAGTTCAACAATCATTGGTGTACAACCATCATTTTTGAAAACATTCAAAGGTTGATAATGTGTTCCATCCATTGGAATAGAATTTTCGCACACTGATTGGTATTTTCCAGTGTAAGGATATAAAATCTGAATTGTATATTTTGTAGAACTTGTGGGAATTGGTGTTGGAGTTGGAGATGGGGTAGGAGTTGGACAAATTGGACAAGTCTTTTCAGGAGGACATTCTTTTCCTTCTGGACACGTTGGACACACAGGACATGACTTACCTTCTGGACACGTTGGACACGTTGGACATGCAGGACATGACTTACCTTCTGGACACGTTGGGCATGAAGGGCATGACTTACCTTCAGGACAAGTTGGGCATACAGGGCATGACTTACCTTCAGGACACATTGGACACGCCGGACACGTTGGACATTTGGGGCATACAGCACATGGTGGTGGTATTGGACATTTTTTATCTGGACAACTTGTACTAATATAGATCATAATAAATGTTCCGACAATGATTGTCAAAAAAATCATTGAGAAAACAACACCAACGACATCACTCATTTTATATCCTTAAAGATTATTTTACAGTTTTCAATAGATGAAATCTGGGGGGACATGATCGGTCAACCATATGCCATTTTCTGTTCGATAAAATTTATGACCGGATTCGTACATCATTTTAGCCTTCACATAGATTACAAAATTCGAACCTCTCCTCTTTGAAATTTCCATAGCAGATTCTTTCGTTTCTGACAATTGGACATGTTGATCATTCTTTTCCAACCCACGAAAAATGATCTTATTCAAAATTTTTTGATGATCTGATGTTCCATAAAAAAGAATCTCTGGAGGTTCAGTCTCAGTCAACGTTGAATAAGTTGTTTGATGTTCTCTATTTAATTTAATAAACTCTTTGTTTGAAGAAAACGAGAATAAATCTCCATTTTCTTCGACGATATTCTGGAAATCAACATCTTTGAATTTTTCAGAGAGCATTTGCGACAATTTTTGTGTGGAAACCCAACCGAAATCATCATCTGCATTGTATCTAAGTATGTGTGAAATTGTGTCAACTTTGTTCATAATATTGTTGTTAATATTCCGATTTTATCAAAAATAGAATCAATTTCTTCTGAAAGTAAAAAATTGGAACATAATAAAAATGAAGTTTCCTAAGATTTCAATGCCAAAGGTAACACCAATGAATGTAACTCTAATGTTGAGTGCACTTAACTTTATTTTCTATATATGGACAATGTATCTAATCTCACGATACTCAAATCATGTCAACAAGGCAACAGAAGGCGATTCGTCAAATATTACCGCCTTGGTGACTCGTCAAGCCAAGATCAACTTGACTCTCATATTCTTGGTTCTTCCACTCTTGGCCATCGCTTCAGTATGGTATTTACGAAAAAACAAGTATAATGCTAATTATCAATATTTGGCAGGTTTTGCAGCCAACGCATGGGGCCTACTTCTCATTCTCACCTCTTATATTTAATTTTTACTTAAGATATCTCAAAATATCTTAAGTAAACGTCAATTCTAATAAAATGAAAACTCATTGTCTTGAGATTGTCAAAGGTGTCAACGACATTAGGTTAGTGTATGGTTCCATCAAATCTATTGAGTTTAATACTAATGATTCTCATGTAGTTTGGGGTTTGGAAAAGTATGGTCATTTCTCTCCAGAATATTTTGTATATGATAATTATATCCACAAACAATATCCATTTGAGTTTTTCATGGCTTATCGTGATGGTTTGACACATCTCTCTTTAGATTCTAATTGTAAAGGGTTTTTAGTAATCAAGTATAATGAAGATTATGGTTACAATATCAATCCTATTGAGTATGCTCTTAATGATTTCAATAGAAAAGCAATTGATAAACACTACAAACGACAATTCAAAATAGTTGGTGATACCATGCTTCTAGATAAAGATTTTTGCACTTCATTCAAGTATTATAAAAACGATAAAAATGAAGTAGAACGAACAATGAGGGAATTTGATTTTTTTAGAACTGTAAATGACTTATCAACAGAAGTTCCCATTACGGAATTCTCCAAAGTGTAGAATTAGATGTAGAGGAGGACGGAAATTGTAGTGTCGTGGTATGTGATTGTCCTCTTTTAGATTTTAATGTTAAGAAAGGTCTTTACAAATATCCTTTAATCATCCCGTCACGATATCTTTGTTATAACAAAATTAATTTAGTATCTACTTCTATAATAAAGAGTGTCCATTACAATTTTATATTTGTTCCAAACTCCTATGAAGACAAAGTTAAGAGGTTAAGAATGATTTCAAAACAATATGGAAGAAGTCAAATATGTTCGCAAGGGTGTTGGGTCGATTATACGAATGAATCAAATTATTTAGATAAACAGGCAAAACGTCGCATTCGACGTCGTCGTCGGCAACGGGATGCCTTTATCTGAAAGAATAACTCAAGTTATTATAACTTTATTAGAAATGTTTTATTTTTTCACTCATATAGTGAAAAATTAACTATACTCTTCACGCATTCTGGAGACCATGTCTTGAAAAGGACTTCCGTCAATGAAGAAGTTAACTTCCTTGTCAATCTTCTTCTCAAGTTTCTCCTTTTCAGATATCAATTTCTCAAGTTTCTTTATCTTCACAACTCGATTATATTCGACTTTAAATCTATTGTAAGTATCGTTATCACCCAACAATTCTTCCAACTCTTTCAAACCATCTGTTCCATACTCTACATGCTTAGGAATATCTTTCTTGTCATTAAGCAATAATTTAGTAAGTAAGGCCATAATCACTCGTGTTATAATTTGGACGTGTTCATGTCTGACCAAACGTTCGTAATACTCTTTGTGAGTTTCATTCTCCTTCTTGTCAGTATACTCTATTCTATTAAGTGTTAGAACTGCCTCCTGAATATCTATTGCTTTTCGAATACGACAGTATTCGTCATGAATTTTGGACAATTTGGCATTATAATCTAGATGTAATTCCTCTCCTTCTTGCAATGGCGGATATTCTATTCCTCGTTTATCTAAAATGATTTGGTAAAAAGATCTGTTATTGCACCGTAACATTTTATATCTGACAAATTCTTCTTAAATTTACTTTTCTGATTTTATTGTTCCATGATAATTTTTAATTCTTTCTCTGTTGTTAATTAAAATACAATTTATAACTTGTGAAATTTCCTGTATCTTTCGATCACTTGTCCCAATCTCTCCCTTCAGTCTTTGTAAAACTCTATACTCGTCTGTGTTATACATACCTCTCTTTTCTAATGTATTCGAATAATCTATCAATCTCTTTTGTGCATCACGAATTATATTTCTAATCACACAATTTTTCTCTGTCAGCATCCATTTACCATCTTCAATTACATAGATTTTGGTTGTGTTGTCATAAGGGATGTAAATATTCATATTCTCCTCTCGATCAATGTGCATAAGTTTGAACATATCACCTACTTCGTTTCCAAACTTCCTAGTGTTGTTGTGAAGAAATATTTTTTCCAAATCTTCATCTGTAATGTCATTCCAATTCTCATCACCTAGATTTTTAACAAAAACTAATTCTTTAGGAGTTTTTGGATCTAGTATTTCATCAATCTGTTTCTTCTTTTTACAAAAATGCTTTTTGTGTCTGTAATAAGAAGTTGAAGTAGTAAAATTCAAACCACAAAATTCACAAACAAGTTCCTTCAAATCGCATATGCGTTCCTTTTTTTCATGTTGTGTTCTTTGTTTTTTAGTCTTCTTTTCCTCTTCTAAAGCCTCTACAAAAAGATGTTGTAATTTTACAAACTCTTCTTTAACTTGATCATGACTTACATTTAGATATTTTGATTCACATATTTTCTTCTTCTTAAGGTGTTGTAAAACCATATATTTATAATCAAATTTTCTACCACAACGGAAACATGGTACACCCATATTATTCAAGAAACAACATAATATTTTCTTGAATAATCGAATATTTTTCGCGGAGGCGAATTTTCTGAGCAATTTAACTTTTTGATTTTGAAAAACGTTGATATAGAATTTAAATTTTTCACTTATGTAGTGAAAAATTAATGATAGATTTCATTTATAATACTTTTTATCGAGTTTGTAGATGCCAACACCAAGTGCACCTCCAACGGTGGCACCAACGAGTATCTGAGGAATAGTGTGACAATTCTCCACCAAATAAGATCGGGATGCCATTACTGCAAGGGCAAGAATGAGGAGGGCAACTGTTCTAAGAATCTTGGAATTTTGTGATGTGTAAGATCCTCGGTGATTATCCCAAATGTAATTGATCCAGAATGAGGCAGCAAATGCACTGGACAGAGAGTGACCAGAGGGCATACCTATTTTATTTGAGACATCCAAGCATGAAGCGAATACATCGGAAGGTTTAGGACATTGAGGAAACACCCCACATCCTTGACAATTACCAGCACCTTGAGGACGATAAGCCCACGATTGTTTACCAAAGACAACCTTAGTTGCTCCTTTAAGAAGGTGTGAGAGTATTTCACTGACAAAAAAGTAGAGAGCGAATCGCAAAGCAATTACATCCTCTGTCACAAGATAAGCAAAGAGAGATGCTAAGAGAATAAAACGAGGACTGGCTCTTAAAATATTTGTTGATTCTCCTTTGAAAACGTTTATGGCTTTACGTTGAAAGTTCATTTTACACTTAGATGATATTTATTTCACAAGTTAAATAAATATATGAATTCAATAAAATGTTTCATCCAACACATGAAGAAAAAGAAAGACTATTAGAACTTATTCATAAAATGCAAAATCTTCGATGTTTACAGAAACAGGAACTATTTTTGATATTATTTATGAGCAAAAATGGTTTCAGAAGTCGGGAAGATTATGATGATCTACTTGTTTCAATGGAAAGTCTGTTAGAGATTCATTCAAACTTTTGTGATTCGGTTAAAGAAGCATTTCCAACAATGAGTCGAAAAGAATTATATAGACTTGTTAGTTCTACAAATGAAGGAATTGTTGGTAAAGAGGCTTTTGAAAATGGTATTGAACAAGCCTTTGGATTTGTGTTTGAACGAGATGATTATGAAGAAGTTAATCAAGTCTATGAAAAGGTGTAATTTTAATTCCAAAGAATTAAAATTTAAAGTTATTTATGGTTGATAGAATAATATATGATCAATAAATACTTCTCCTGATGAATCTGGAGGAATATCACTATCAATAACAATTTGTTGAATAAAGTCATAATTAACCAAACCATTTGAAGTAAGATCTGACAGTGGCACATCGATTATAGTCCACGAACCATTGTTTGGTGTAATATTGATATTGCTTTCACTATCAAAACCTCCACTAAAGAAAAAATTCACTACCTTGTATTTAAAAGTTGTGATATTAGTTGTCCAGAGTGCCATATAGAATCTGCAATTTGTTATGGTACCAGCATTAATCCTATTATCTTCAAAATCTATTCCTGCATAATCAAGACTCGAATATCTCTGGACTGTAGTACCATCAACCACAAAGTCAGATCGTGTTGCTTGACTCCATGTAGTCAATAAGGTATTATTAAGTGAACCACTTCCTACCATAGGGATTGTCGTATGTCTACTTTGTGTAAGAGTAGAACTGTAAATTATTTCAGATGTTCCGCCGATTGTTGGTGTTGGTGCAGCAGTAGTTGGTTCACCAACGCTTCCATAAGTTCCGTAAAAGTAGATATTATCAACGTATATATTCAAACCATTTCCTGTTCCAAAAACTATTTGAGTGACGTCGTTTAATGTCATCAGACCATTATCGTTTAATCCACCTGATCCATATATTGGAATATCAATAGCAATCCAACTATTTGCTGGAGATATTACTAGATTCGTTGAACTTTCGTCTGGAAAACCATTAGCACTAACCACCTTGAATAGAATTGTTTGTGCTGATGATGACCAGACGTCGAAATGTACGTGTGTATTACCACTGATATCTATTGAATCAAATTGTGTAACAACATAGTTGAAATCGGTGTAACAAAGAACTGTGTTTCCACCAAAATCCAATTCACTGTACACTGTTGTTTGAAAATTATTTCCAGTACCGATTAAATCAGGATTCCAATTGTTTCTGTTTCCACCTTGACCCCAATCATTGGCGTAAATTACTTGGACATTATCTGTTTCCGTAGGAACAGTTGGTGGAGATGTTGGTGCAGTTAGTGGCAACGGAGGTTCATTGTTATATTCTGTACGATTCATTACTGCATATGAACCTATTCCATCAACACAAGATGTCATCATTAATGATAAAGAACCACCATATGTTCCGAGTGTCAATTCACTGACGACACCATCATCGAAAAAGTTGTCAACCGAATTTAAAGTGTTATTTTCTCCTCTTATGACAACATTGTACACTTTTCCTAGATTATCACAATTTGTAGAAGGATTGGGGAATGTTGTTTCTATATCGTTACCATTTATATATATGGAAGTTGCACTTCCATTGAAATTTGTATTTTCTGTAATTAGTTGAAAGGATGATGGGTTCAATTGACTTATGGGAATTCGTTTTAGTTCATTGAATTCGGTCTTGACCAACACCTCACTATATTGACTGACATTTTCAGCCCCTGAAGTTAAGAAAGAACTGCATACTATTTCATCCATTGTGCATTCATGTAAATCACCATTTGGTGCTTTATTTAAGAATGTATTGTTCGCACCAGCATTTGAAGGAGCGTAGTAACGAACCCAATCTACAAGCATTTGTTTAGTCCCAGTTGTGAATTCAGGACTATCTGGTACACCACCTCCACCAAGAGCCAAATTCAATAATATGTAAAATTCTGCATTGAAAACCCATTGCGAACCTTGTGGTAGATCATCTGGATTGACCCGCAAAACTTCTTGCCCATCAAACAACCATCTTATTCCGTTTGGTGCCCATTCAATTCCATATACATGAAAATCATTGGACAAATCAAACCCAACATCAGTCCTTGTTCCAACTGCCCCACCACTATTGTAACCAGGACCATGAATAAACGTTCCAAGTTCGTTACCGATTGGACTAAATATTTCCATAATATCAATTTCACCAACTGATGGCCAATTACTTCCACCAATAGGATTTGAACCACCACCATCATGATTTTTACCAAGCATCCAAAATGCCGGCCATGCACCATTATCAATAGAGGGAACTTTAATACGTGCTTCGACTCTTCCATATTTGAATGGTTGAATGGTTGATGATCCAATTGGTACAGGTTGTGTTGTGATTCGTCCAGATGTGTAATCAAAACCGGTTCCGTTATAATTTTGTTCATAACGAGCCTCAATAACTAATTGATTATTTTCAATTCTAACATTTTCAGGTCTATCAGTATAATATTGTTGTTCACTATTGACAGGAATACCCAAGTCATAAGTCCAAAAATTTGGATTTGGTACAGAACCGTCAACACCATCAAAAGTATCTTCCCAAATTAATTCAAGACTTTGACATTCCAATGCACCATCAAATGAATCTCCTGATGAAATAGTGATCGGAACCCATTGACCATCATTATAACTAAGTATTTGACCATTCCTAACATCACGTACATCAACATCTTTGAGATCATTAAGCATAAGACATTGTGTTTCGGCTTTTGGTCGCTGTGTTGAAAAATGTGCTTGAAATGGTCGACATATTGAATCTTGATTGCATTTTGTTCTGTTACATCTAAGAACATGATTTGCAGCCGATTTGTTACAACTCATTTTATAATATTCAATATTGTTATATGATCTATTTTTACGAAATTCCACAGATACTTTTAGTATATTCCGTTACTAAAAATGGAAACATTTTTTCAAAATTTAGTCGATATCACAAGATTTAGTCTCACTCATTGTTAATACAACAGAACCAACTCTTTATCTTGTCTTTGAAAGATGAGGGTGGGATTTTAGTAGGTTGATGAATTATAGGGGGATTATCAATCACCAGTGGTTGATATGATGATTTTTCCAATTTGGAAATGTCAACTTTTTTTATAGGCTTTGGTGATAAAATCTTGTTCATGATTTATTATCTGTGTTTATGATTTTAGATAATATTAGATTTTACCTCCTTTAAACATTGTTTAACACCCTTTTAAGAATGCTATATGAGAACAATACACCTTATCAACGACTTGCAGACGGAAAAGGAGAGTCAACTAATTACGGAAAGACTGATGAGTTTTTCATCTTTCTCTATCAATACTATGAGTACAAAGGTTATTGGAACATGATTTTAGTAAGAGTTCTCAATGTCATGCAACTTGCTTTTATGACTGGTCTATACATCTTTCTCACCGCTTACATTGATTACTCGTCTAATGAAGCCAAAGATTTCAGAGACATGGTTTCATCCCAAAAAATCGGTTTTTGGGGTGGTATTGGTCTATTTCTTCTCATAGTATATCTCTTAATACTCTCAGTAAAGAGTTATCTAGAGATTAAAGAGACTGGTCATATGTACCACTTTTACAATGATATCTTAAAAGTTGAAGATTCTGAATTGTATTCTACACCTTGGGGTGATATTGCTAAAAAAGTCATTCAAGTTCCATCAATCAAAGGCTCTTCAGAAAACTTTTCCGAATTGGATTTAGCAAACCTCATCATGCGTAGAGAAAATTATGTTATTGCCATGATGAACAAAGGAATTCTGGAAACTGATTTGCCTCTCGCAGGTGGACAACTGGTTGGAACAAAGGCTCTGGAATGGATCACATTTCTTGTCATCTTCACCTTTTTCTTTAATGCTAAAGGTCATCCAGTCGTTTCCCATGTCACTCATTCTCAATTAGTTTCAACAAAGAGAAGATTCAAAGAATGGATTAACAAATTGGCTTTAGCATCACTCTTTCTCTCACCACTTGTTTTACTCTATCTAGCAATGTATGCAATCCTCAGATATGCTCAAGAATTGAAAACCAGTCCAGGAACACTCTCCTCAAGAAGGTGGTCAAATGCTTCGTTGTGGAAGTTTAGAGAATTCAATGAACTCTATCATATTTTCAAGGAGCGAATGAATAAGAGTTATATTCCCACAATGGAATATATCAAAAATTTCGAGAACCACATTATCAGTAATTTGGCAAGATTTGGAGCATTTGTATTTGGATCATGTGCCACAATTTTAATTTTGTTATCAATATTTGAAATTGAAGAGTTTTGGGGACGTAATGTCCTTTGGTGGTTGAGTATTTTGGCTGGTTTATTGGCCTTGTGTCGGGCATTTATTCCTGATCCAACTGCTGTTTACAACCCAAAAGGATATATGCGTTCAATTATGCACTATACTCACTATATGCCTAAAAAATGGCGTGAAAATGAACATAAAAGAGAAGTAAGAACTGAAGTATTACATCTTTTCGAGAATAAGGCACTAATCTTTCTTAGAGAAGTGGTTTCAATACTTTTAATTCCGTATGTGATTTACAAAGTTATTGGAAACAAGGCAGAAGAGATTTGTGTATTTTTTTCGACATTTACAGTTGAAAAGGATGGTGTAGGAATGGTGTGCAAATTTGCAACATTTGATCTTAAGGGATGTGGTAATGTAAAATATGGTGCAACCAACAATGCTGATAAAGAGTTGAGAAGCAAACAAGGAAAATTGGAAAAGTCGCTCTTGAATTTCAAGACTCATCATGAGGGATGGAAATTGGATGAAGAAGGATCGAAAATGGTTCGAAATTTGTCTGAGATGAGTAACTTGGTGGATATTGACTTGGATGATGATAAAATATTTGATCGAATGACAACATCTACAATTTTTGGTGAGAATAATGATCGTCTTTCGAGTGTAATTTCCGCACAACAACGATATTACGATTCTCGTAAATGAGTAAGGAAAACTTTCCAACCACAGTGATATAAAGAATATTTTTATTATATAAAAATGTCAAACTTACAATCATACACAATTAGTGATGGCTTTGAAAATGAAAATGTAGCATTCGGTTGGGAATTCAATGAATATGTAGAAATTTTTCAAAATTTGTCATTTGCAGATTCTGGATCTCGTTTTCTAAGAGTTCCATCAGGCGGTGTTGCAACAGCCAATATCAACTTTCCTGAAAGCAATTATATTAATTTAACCGTTCGTGTTATGAACAAAAGTGACAATGCTCTATTTAGAGTAAAGTCTGCTGGAACTTCTTATTTCATTGAATATAAATTGCCAGTTACTGATAACAATTATGTAACACGAGCATACAGTGTGCCAATTGGCATCGCTGGTTTGTATCAACTACAATTTGTAAATAATTCTCCTACAAATCAACGACCAGTAGAATGTCATATTGACAACATTGAAATCTCAGTTAATCCCGTACAATCTCACACACCAAGTCCTTTCGTTTTGACAGAAGGTTTTGAAACACAACCTTCTCGTTTCAATTGGGATCTAAACGAATTTGCTGAAATTTTTCATAGCGGTAATTTCGCAGATGCTGGTGAATATTTTTTAAGAGTCCCATCAGGTGGTAGAGCAACAACCAATTTGGATTTACCTGCCAGCAGTTATACTTTATTGGAATTTAAAGTCAAAAACACCGGAACAAATACTCAAATTAGAATCAGACCAGCAGGAAGTGAAATCAGTATTGATTCACATGTTGCAAAATATTCTGAATATAAAAACCTCGCATATAGTATTCCAACGCAAGTTGCAGGCCGATACAGAATTGATTTTGTGAACAATGATTCAACAAATGCCCGACCAACTGAATTTCACATTGACAGCATCAAAGTCACAATAACATAAAGAATTTTATATCTTTCACTGATATAAAATGACTGATCAAAACATTTATCTATTTTCAGTTTGGTGTATTGAAGAACAAAAATATACATCTCAATGGGGTAGTGTAACACCAACCATTTGTAACTCTGATTATTCTCACACTGGTGCGAGAGAAATTGATACCTCTAAAACAACAATTTCAGAAACTCGTTCTAACGAGTTGATTAGTGTAAAAGAACAATATGAAGGTTATTTTCAACGCACAACTCTAGAATTTGATATTCCTACTGGTGTAGGATGGCATGATATAACACATTTTAAAGATGGTGAAATAATTAAATTCGATAATGATATTGTAGTCTGGAAAATGATTATTTATCCCTCTGCTGAAAATGCCGGTGATCGTATGTCACTCATAAATTCACCAAATACCCCAATTGGTTATATTAGTCAGATTGCAGCATCAGGAACAAATACAGTATTTACTCAAAGTACTGTATGGGATAATCCATTGATTATTAGGGGTTGTGATATTGCCATTACTGATGGAGTAAAGTATCAAGATTTGGGAAGAATCACTAACTTAGATTCAGTAACTGGAACAGTTTCCTTTAAAATTCCATTGGAAAATACCTATAATCAATTTTCAACACTATTATTAAATATTCGAACTATACGAGACCAAAAATTGCGATCAATTGAGAGAATTGGTGTGGCTGAAAAAGGAATTCAAGGAAAACGTATTCCAGCAGGAACAATTTCCTCTCTCGAATATTATAACGCTAATGGTAATGCTAAAAGTTTGGACATTGATTTAGAATTCTACTATGATAAATGAGCGTAGTGAATTTTACTTTTGTTTAAAGTAAAATTGTTAATCATCATTTTAATTATAGAATTTAATTTTACTTACTTTCATAAAACTTTAAAAATTAAAATAAAAAGATTTTTGCTACTAGCCATTCGTCAAATTCTTTATCAAAAATGTCAAAAAATAATCTTTTTTCGTAACAAATGCCAAAAGTATGTTTTAGATGTGGTAAAGATTTCGAGTTTAAAAGTGGTGTTATAAGGCATTTAAAGAGGAAGAATTTATGTCCATCTATTTTTTTAGATATAACTGCTGAAGAGGTTAATTCTAAATACGAAAAATTATTAGTTGAATTTGAACTTGAAAAAAGGAAGGAAAAAAAAGATAGCCAGAAATCTGATAAAGATAGCCAATATGATATCCAATGTAAAAGTTGTAATCAAACATTCAAACACAAAAGTAGTTATTATAGGCATAAAAAACATCGTTGCAAGAGTTTAAAAAATAATGAACAAATAATGACAGATGTTATTGACAAATTGAATGAAAATAATATATCTGTGAAAGATTTCAATACTTACATAAGTAATTGTAATAATAAGTATGAAAATTGTTACAACACAGTTAACAATATCGTGATAAATAATTATGGAGAAGAAAATTTATCACATATTACAGATGCTGACATTGAAGAAGTTATAGAAGATGACGAAACAATGTTTGTTGAACTTCACAGAAAGGCTTTTCTTGATAAAAAAGAAAATAGAAATGTAAAATTGACAAGAGTTGATAATCCTAATATATCTGTTTTTATAGATAACAAATGGGTTGTTAGATGTGCGAATTCTGTTATAGACGAGAGAAACGTTATTATAGGTGATACTATTATGAATTATATAGATAATAACGATGTACGAAATAAATGGAAGAAAATTTTGAAGAATCAAATTGAAACGGTGACAGATCTTGATGTGAATAATCATGTAAAAACTAAAACAAGATCTGAAATCAAAAGAGATATTTTCAACTCTCAACAATAAGATGTTAAAAAGTATTATTTTAATATAAAATGAGTGACAATCGTGAAGAAAGAAAAAAGGAAATAATTGCAACGTATTATTCAGCTTATATGAAAGATGTCATGAAAACTTACAAGGAAAATTTGTTGTTATTCAAACCAATTCCGTTGATAATGGATGACATTAAATTTTATAGCAACGAATTTAAAAGTAAAATTTCATGGGATGAAATTTTTGATAAAGATGATCCGTTAGATGAAGTGATAAATGTTGTTGAATCATTTGATCAATACATGACTGAACAGATTCAACATCAAATTGATACAATTATTAGTAAAAATATCAAAATTAAGAAAGGTGAATGAATTTTAACTTTTTGATTCGAATGAATTAAAAAGTATTTTTGAGAGGTAAAATGGGTGATACTGTCTATCAATTTTCTGTATTCTGCGTTGAAGAGAATAAATTCACAACTCAATGGGGCACTGCTTTACCAACTATTTGCACAACAGATGTTTCACACACTTCAAGAGCAATTGACACATCCAAAACAACCATTATTGACACTGTGGCCGAACAAGTGAATATATACACTCGAGGAGAAGTTGCACCAACCGGTCCTTCAGGTGCAGAGTATATTCGAGGCTGGGCTCCAATGGTCATTCGCAAAGATGTTGCTGGATCACTTGTGGGTGTCGAAGATGGCGATATGACCGCTTTGCAAGTCAACGACCAAGGTGAATTACGAGTTACCACTGGAGAGGCTGGTGCAAGTGCTCCGGTGTATGGATATGGACAGAGTGTTTCTGGAACATCTGGTGCATACAATATAGATGGAAATGCATTAATGGTTGTTAGACGCGATTTTGGAAATGGTGATCTTGTTGATGTTGATGATGGTGATATGACATCCTTACATGTTGATGCTGACGGACATTTAAACGTTCATGTACCAGGAATGGCATTTGATGCAGCTTCTCGATTAGAAGTATCTCAAACATTGACATTGGGTGATTATCGATATGTAAGAGATCAGTCAGACATTGTATCTCAAGGTTCGGTGGGAACTGGTAATTCAATAGCATTTAATGCATCAACAAATAGTTGTCGTATGATTATGGGTGGAACTAATGCAGGGTATGCGATGATGCAAAGCAAATCATCACATCCATACTTCTCTGGTAAAGCACAACAGATTGAATTTACAATGTTTAATTTTCAACCTCAAACCAATATTGTGAAAAGAATTGGATACTTCTATCATCCTGTTTTGACTACACCTGCACCTGCAACTGATGCAATAGACGGTATATATTTGGAAAATGATGGAACTAATGTTAGACTTAGAGTGTCAAGAGAAGGAACAACTATATTAAACGTTCCTCAGAGTCAATGGAATCGTGATAAATTAGATGGAAGTGGACCAAGTAAATATGTAATAGATTGGAGTCTCTTCAATGTATTCTTGTTTGACTTTTTGTATCTTGGTGGAGCAATATTAAATTTTTATGTATTTACAAATGGTGTTAGACATTTAGTTCATCGATTTGTTTATCCCAACACTGAAGCAAACACATTCATAGGTTCTCCACAACTTCCTTTGTCAGCATCAATTCATTCAACAACAACTGCATCTGGACAATTTGATTTTGCATGTGCACAGATTTCATCAATGGGTCCATCAAGTATATTTGATGGTGTTCCCATAAGTATAACAAAATTGGGGGCTGCATATGCAACAGGTGGTCCATACACTGTATTAGGAATTAGAATGAATCCTACTAGTGCAATTAACAGAAATGGTGTAATTAGATTCAAAAAATGTTCATTATCGTGTTATGATGGTGCTTCAAACAATATTGATCGTGCCAGATGGTCGGTTGTAATAATACCACAAAGTTTAATAACAACAGCACCAACATGGGTTGACGCAGGTCTTCCTGGAAATATTGTTCAAACTTCAATTACCAATTCAACATTAACTGCAACATTACAACCATTTCGAGTTCTTGTATCTGGAACTGTTGTTGGACAATCTTCATCTTCAAACACTGAAATAAACAATAGAAGAATCGGTGTTACAACATTTGATTTATCAAATGCTGAAAATTGGGAACAATTATGGTTAATTGTTGAAAATGTAAATGCTTCAGAAATCTCTGCTTCATTAGACGTGGAATTTATCCAATAAAGTTCGTAAAAGACTCCTTTACACTCTCTATAAGAATTGCACAGAGTGTATTTTACCACGTGAGCCAATCTCCAAATCATAAGAGGCTTGTAAAAGGGCTGGTCCAGCGGGTATATTCTGTAGTGGTGGTAACTCATACCTTTGCGGTATATAGTAATATTCGTCAACTATTCCTGAATCACCCGTGAGACTGACATTGATAAGGTCAAGACAATTGGTCATATCTCTTAATACAAATTTGATACTATACAGAGAACCACCGGCTGAATATTTGCCATTGTGTAGGATATAACCATGATCAAATATGTTTCCGCTATTGATATAGCCAGGGAATTCATAAGTGAATAGTTCAATTGGTGCCAAAGATGGTTCTAAAGGCTTGTAATTGTCAAAGGTTTTGTCAATGAGATAGTAATGCTCGTTGTATTGTGTAGGATCGGGAGAATGGGCAGCCACTAATCCGTCAAGAGTCGTTTGATTAATAGATCCAGTAAACCAAACGGTTACCACATCACCTTTAAGTTGCACAGTCTCTATTGTGGGAAGGACTGCTTGAACCTCTTGATGGAATTGTCCTTGATCAAGATTACCTCCAAAATCTGTTGATAAACTATAAGTATACAGTACTGACATTTTTAATCTATACCTTTATAATTTTACTTCTCTAAAGAAGTAAAATTTAATACACTTTCTTAATACACATTCTTAATACATGTGAATGATGTATATTCTACCTTTTGTTCCTGAAACTAGTTGATATGTGAATTCGAACAATGCTTTTTCAATTGGTACGTTGCTAAGAGATGTGGTTTCGTGGACTTGAGGCTTAGAAAAGAAGTTATTTTTATCAGGAAATCCAGTAATCGTTTCATCCATAATTGTTGTATTGTTGGTGATATCTTTGACTTTTACACAGATTTCGTAAGACGATCCTGAAGAATATTGACCATTGTGAACAATGTAACAATTGGATGGTAAACCGTTGGCTGCAATACTTCCAGCATAGTAGTAATAAGATAATACTTGGGGAGTTGGTGATGAATTGAATTCAATATATGGATGAAGATTTACATAAAATTCACTAAACTTACCTTGTGGCAAGACCTCTATCGGGACATGATTGGCAACGATTGAGTCAAGAGTTGCTTCTTCTTCTGTTGTTAATGGTTGTGTGAAATAAAAAATATAATTGTTGTTCTCAGAAGATTGTTTATATAATTGTTTTGATATGGATTTTTTTATGTCATCAATTAATTGCAATATTTTTATTCCAGATCCTGTAATTGGATATTGATAGGTGGACATTTATATTATGACAATTTTAATTATAAAGTTGATCACTAATTCTGCTAAGAGTAATTGTTGTATGGTATATATTTACCGATTTTGCTGGTGCAGTTTGTAATCTAATTCTAAAATCCAGAAAATCATCTTTATTCAACCCTATAAAAAACGAAGAACTTACCAATGTTTGCGAATTTCCGGGAATGTTCGATCTATTTGAAGATTTATTGAATGGTTCACCATTCAAAAACATCAAATAAATAATATCTTGGGCAGATCCAAATTCAACAGTAATAGAATAGGTCACCAAATATATACCACCGTCAGTCAAACATACAAGTTTATCACCTCCTGTAATTCCTTGAGCATCTATTAATGCATCAGTTGGTGTTGCACCTAGATATGGAACAAAATCGAAACCAACATTAAAACCTGCTTGCAAATTTGTTAAAGATTTTAGAGTAATGTCTACATCACCGATAAGTTTTGGTGCAACAGCAGGATTTTGAGCAGAACCTTCGAAAAACATTTCACCAATAAGTTTGGATGTTGGAATAGCAATACCTGTTCCACCAATTTGAATTGTTTCAAATATGACTTCAGAATCAACCCACTCAGAACCAGTCCACGTTAATACAGAACCAGTTGCTGGTTGTGTTGTAGTTACATCACCAAGACAATTTACACTTACATCACCCAATGCATTACATAGAGTGTTTGTGACCCACGTCGATGTTCCTGCATCATATTGTAGAATAGAACCGGTAGTACCACTTGAACTTACATCGCCAAGACAATCTAATGATACATCATTTAATGCAGAACATAAATCTGTTGATACCCACTCTGAACCATTGTATTGTAAAAATGATCCAGATGATCCATCAGTATTAACATTGGTCAATTGATCAAGTTGAACAAGTGGGCCAGTAACACCTTGAGGGCCTTGTGGGCCAGTAACACCGATAAATCCTTGGAATCCTTGAGCACCCGTTACACCTTGTGGGCCTTGATAACCAGTTGCACCTTGAGATCCTTGTGGGCCGTTAGGCATACCTTGGAAACCACGTGGGCCTTTAGTTCCACAAGCAGCATTAATAACGATTTCACTATACTCAACAACCATCTTTCTAGTTCCAACACATTTTACACAATTCTTTTCTATGATCTTTTTACCTCCTTATACTCTCCATCCCTTTCCCCATC
>Ga0100378_1002306_pt1 | contig 19104 bp, 20 predicted proteins | sample CryGeymeta201502_FD_81535 | JGI IMG/M metagenome (GOLD analysis project Ga0100378, IMG submission 81535) | Groundwater microbial communities from Crystal Geyser aquifers in Utah, USA - Crystal Geyser metaG 2015-02 | ecosystem: Environmental > Aquatic > Deep subsurface > Groundwater | place: USA...
TCTTTCTGAGAAGGAGGCAGCCAGATAGCTATACGAGCAGATAAAAATCGTAGAGAGTAAAGATAATTGATATATCAATACCAATACTATGAAGAGTTTAGACTATTCCTTTGATAAATTGATCATAGACAAATACTTGTGAAAAATAATGAGGAAAGTCAAAGTATTATTTTACCATTGTTTTCAGAGCGATAAATCAAGAGATCATAATTTAAATGAAAGGCAGTTTAATTATTATTATCATTAATGTCTGAAGAAGAGAATGGTGTTAAAGAAGAGTCAATTTTACCTAAAAAAGCATAATTCATGAAATACTATGACTCATCCTAAAAGGAGCTCACTCTATGTACTTTTCTTCTCAGTAGATGAAGGAAATATCAACGATTAGGATTTACATCTTATCCTCCAGCAAAGACTCTAAATCAAAATTTTTTGGCTTAGTAATACCTCAATAAACCAGGCATCAACAATATCACTCAAATAGGAACGCACTATCTCTCCAAGGCTAACCTATCTAATTTATAAGAACTCTACCTCAGTAATAATTTGCTTAAATAGGCTGGAATAAGATTGGCTCTTTAGGAGCCAAATAGCTTGCATCTGCCTATTTTCCTCATCTCAGAAAAATATGGCTCGGTATTTTTTCCAATATAAAGTTAATAATGAAATCGAGTCTAAGGGAGTCAAACATCTAATCAAGGGAAGTTGGAATGAACTGTCGGAACTTAATTTAGGTAAAAAATATATTAGTGTGAGGGTTGAATAAAATTGAGAACCAGGGATGTCGATACTTGTCGAAAGGAAGGTGGAAAATGTTGAAAAAACTGTGGATAGGTAAGAAGAGAACCATAAAGCTTAGAACAATATAGCGGAAGAAGGCATTATTCACATCCTCAAGGCTGACTGGCCTTAGCTAACACATCTGAGTGTGTGTACTCATAATTAATAGACAGGGGCGAACGCTATCACTTCCTTGGGCTGTAGGCACTTTCATAAAAATATATGGGTTTCACTGGCCGAGTTAAATATGTGTAAATATATACTAATGCAGTGAAAAATAACCTTGAAGATGAGGAGGTGGCACACATCATCAAGGTAATCTCAAGAAAGACAGAGATTGAGCTTGATATATGATCACTGCACTGCCCTTTAAATTCAATAATATTTATAAAATGATCAATATCATACTCGACATTGGAACCCTAAACACCAAGGCTGGCTTTGCGGCAGAAGCTTCTCCCAGGATAAAAACTGAATCCTTCTACATCTCAGCAGAATCTCAAAAGATAGAAAACGATGACTAAATGCTCTTTGCTCCTCAAAACCCACTCAGAAACTTCGCATACAATCTAGATCTTTCCCGCAAAGACATTTAGATCGAAAGTATCCATGATATTGTTTATCAAAGGCCTGAAGAACAGTTGGGAGCTCAGCATTGTAAGATCCAACCTGAATCCTATTGCAAGTTTGTGGCTGATTTACTAAATTAGCTTCGAGATGGAAATCAGGCTGAAACTCAAGTATTGCTTGTCTAACCTTCAAGCCTTAAGACCCATGAGCTTAACTATAACAGAGGAATACTGTGTTAGTATTTGTTGGAATAGTTCAACCTTTCCTCAATTTACTTTCTTAAGAGCTCAGTCGCTAACTGCTTTTCTCAAGGTGCTCCTGGAGGTTTGGTGATAGATAGTGGATAAAACTTCACAACTATAGCTCGAGTCGTCGATGGCTATGAAGACTATTCAACCACGATCAGTTTTGGCGGTAATATTCTGACGAAATAATTGTAAAAAATTGTTCAAAAGAAAGAGCTGACCGATAATTTCACATATCATACATTTGATCGGTCCAAAGAGCTGACTTACTTGGTGAAGAGTCGCTAGTTCAAAGCAATAAAAGAGCAATTGTTCAGGGAAAGTGAAGATATCGAAGACGAAAGAGTTGTTACAGTGGAACTACCTGACAAACAAACTATTTCCATTGATAAAGGATAAATATGTGAACCTTTTACTCAGCTTAATCAATATCAGAAATAAAGCTAGTTGACTTTCCCTCTCTCTTACCAAGGAATATCAAGAACTGTGGTTGACCTACTTGAATAAAGTAAAGAAAAGAGTAAAATTAGTCTGAACAAAAACATCATCTTTACAGGTAATATTATAACTATCAAGGTGGAAATTTCCTCTATAAGGATACCTTGAACCGCAGTCAAAATGCCATCAGTAAATCAGCTGGAGTGAGGGATCTCGGAGAAGTACAGTTTGTTCCGAACAAGCATCAATTGCAAAGTGCTTGGGTGGGTGGAAGCATTGTGAGCACTTTACCCCTCTTCAGTTCATACTGGCTTACCAACCGATAATGGAAGGAATCAGGAGTGTCTTTGATCAACAAAAAGTGTCCATGATAGTGAATGTGATGTGATTAAGTATAGATAGATCAAATATTAAGTCTGATGGCTTCAAAAGCAACAGTCAGCTGCGAGTGTATGTAACTTGACTCATCATATTGAAAGCTAATCTCTTCCTCTCCATATAGTATCTAGAGAAGCAAGAGTTGAGCTTGTAGTTAAGCTGCGAACACTCGAAGTTTGCATAACAAAAACTTGAATATCTATAGCTGAGCATCAGTGCTAACTTATCCACGATCTCCTCCATTTGACTTGATATACTCATTGATGTCTTCAAAGAAGGCCTGGCGAACAGATATCAACCGAGAAAGAGAATCTTTTCCTTTAGTTGTGTTGCTAAGCTAAAGAAGTTCGTGAGTAGTCATTACATAACACCCTTCAATCTTTAGGTTTTCAGGAATATCGTATCTGTCAATGTTGACATCGATGGGTGCGTTGAATTCAAAAAGTTAGACTTCTCGACTTTTTCTGGCTGCAAATCTCAAAATTTTCCTGAGAGTGATGACAAACTTTGAATTGTTTCTGATAAAGTTGACCATGAAGTTTGAAATATCTTATTCTACTTTGGCTAGGTCCTGTTTTCCAGAGGCACTGAATAACTCCACAAGTGGTCTTGAAGCTAATTTGAAGAAAGTTTCGGTCATTAAGACATCTCGACTGAGCTCAATACAGACATCCTCAAGTTCGACAACTCCTTTGATGGTGACCATTTTTTCGACAAAAGCTTTATATTTATTTTCTAACAAAAAGGCCAACCCTGAAATTACTTTTGAAAAAGGGTGATGTTGAGAAGAAAGCTCTTGAGTAAGATAATCTTACTCTATCAAGGTTGCGAGTATTTCATCAGAAGCTTTTCTTTTTCTGGAACCTGCTAACTATTCAGATCCATTGGTCTTGAAACTAAATTTTGAAGCTGAGGACTCAGTGCCCACATCTGTCTGTATCAAATGAGTAAGTTTTTTTCCATGTCTAATCTTTTTTCTTCTAAGAGCCTCGTTTTTTTGATAAGTAGAGATCTTGAATTTTGGTCGGTAGGGCTGCATGTTGAGGATAGCTTCAATGTAGTTTTCCTCTGGGATGTCCCCGACGACCATTTTGATATCATCGAGGAGAAACTGGTCGTACTGGGCATGTAACTTGAGGGTATCAACAGTCTCCAGCATCAGGTTTTTCCATTTCTACATATCAGCAAATATACGAAGGTATTGATGGTGTGGAACCTTGAGGATTCCAGTCTTTTGGCTTATTTTCTCTTTAAATACTGTGTGAGCTGTTTAAATTAGAGGTCTGTGGATATCATCGACTTATTTAGTTAACTTTACTTTAATATTACTGAGCCCTTTAGAGAAAAACATCACATCATAATGACGACCTCTAGTGGTAGCTTAATGATCATATAGTTATAAGGGAAAATAGATATAAAAGAAATCATTCTTATCTTCTTATGCTGGCGTCTGATGTAATTTATGATTAAATATTACTTATTCAATACAGTACTGCTAACTGAACCTATTCATATAATTATTCATATGGAAAGACAAGTGGCACTCTTGGAATCTTCAGTCGATTTCCTCAAAGAAAAAGTAATAACAAATGTAAACAAGGTCAAAGCGAGTGATCTGGCTAGAAATAACATTGAAAACAAAATAGTAATGCTGTAAAACAAAATCTTAGGATTGTCATCCTCAACTCAAAAGGTCTAAAAATAAAATTATAGCAGCTTTGATGTGCAGCTGACTAACAGCCATTGTAAATTAGCCATGATTGTTAGATTTCTCGAGCAGTCTGAAGAAAGTCGATAGCAATACAACTGCAAATTTACGAAAATTATAAGATTACTTTGGAGGGCTGATCCTTGAATCACAGTCTAAATGTGCAGAAATTTAAGAAAAGATGCTTGGAATGATGACACAGAAATAAAAAATTCTGAGAAGCATGAACTTTCACATCTAAAATCAAGGACACTCGATCGCTGCTCTTGAAGAATGGATTAAAACTGATCACCAGCAGATTAACTCTGTTCACATTGTCGAGGAAAATATCAGGCAAAAGATAGATTTGATACAAAAGAACCATGACATCAAAATAGACATACTGGAACAAAAAATAAAATACCTTGAACAATCGAAGGAGTCAACACATAGTGAGCTGAAACAGTTCTCAATTTTCAAATAAGATTTCGAATAGAGTTTGAGGAATCTGAAAAAATAGACCAAAAGGAGTATCTAAGAATTCAGAGATAATTTTGATGAAGGTCAACATCATCAGAAGCCAGCTAATTCCAAAGGTGTAAGCTTCTAGATAACAAAGATGAGAGATTAATTGGAACAAGTCAAGTAAAAATTGTCAAAGCTGAACATTTAACTCAAAGATCTTCGGGAGGATGAGTAGAAACTAAGCCACAAGATATCTTTCTTAGAGACGTCTAATCCTCACAGCCAGTTTAAATAAACTCTACAGGCTCCAAAACCACACTAAAGGAAATATTCTACCTCTTCAGAAAGAAAGCCAATAGTGGATTTGAATAGCCACAATAAAAATCCTTTAGAACAAAATTATTCAAAAAACTTCCAAAAAGAGCTTCCTAAGTCTGAGAAGAAAGAACTTCCTGCCAAAAAAGGCTTGTTTAGCGAAAAAATGTTGCCGTCCGAAGCAGAAATACCTTAAGTGAATATGCATGGAGGGGCTAGGGGACTTCTTGATAGAGCCAGGTCAAGAAACACCCTTTCGAGATAGAAAGAGTAAGACACAGGTCGTTCGAGATTAGCTCAAAGGAAAGGGCTTCCTCCAGTGAGGTAGGATTCCGCGAGCAAGAAGAAAAAGCAATAACAGCAAGTTATATGGCAACAGCAGGAGTAGGAAGACGAAGAAGAGTTGGTGTACCAAATAGATGAGGAAGGATACTTAATGGACGAAGAAGGAAACTACCTTCAAGACTAACACGGGCAGCTTGTTCGACTTTCTCCTGAAGAGATTGAACAGTATATGCAAAATGACAATTGATAGATATTCTAATATAATTGATAGGATGTTAAGGTTGATTGAAGTTTATCGATGCAATCAGACAAGCAGGTTGGTGACTTTCTTGACGACAAGGATTTCGCTTTTGCTGAGACTCTAATAACTCTATTTAAGCATGAGAAATCCTTACCTGATGACAGCTCCTTCTGCTTGAGCCAAAGACTCGAGAACATCTTCATCCTAACCAATAGTTTCCCCCAACAACCTGAAAGTGATCTTTTATCCACAAGTCTTACTAAACATCACAAGGCAACGCATCCTCACCTTATCAATGTAGATGTTCAGCAACTGCCTACATACGTTGTCTCTTTGGTTGTAAAAATCAAAGAAGGCTCGGTAGTTTCCCAGCATGTAAATCTGTTTCAATCTATATTGACCTAAATTTTACTTGAGACTGTCCCGAATGTCTGGGTTGTCGATGGATCCTCCGGGCAGAAGCGTTAGCATGTATTCCAGTTCTTTGTATTTCTCTTCCATGATAAGAGAAACAAAGTGATAACTGATATACTTGCTTCGCAACTCCTTTGAGCGATAGATTCCTTCTTTATAAAGTTCCCAGAGGTTGGCCTGACAATTTTTGACTTGAATAATATCGTTTTAAAAAAGAGATATCTTGAGGTTCTACTCATACACTTCTACAGTAAAGGCAGTGCGGATGTGTTGGACAGTCAAATCTTGGCGAATCGATTTCATCTGTGAAATAAAATTATCGTAAGGAACAGATCCTTTCTTGAAACCTTCAATGAAATGGGGTAAAGCTATTTTGAGAACTGCCTCAGGTCGAACAGTATCAGGATCTGGTCTTCCTGTAATTCTCAGATATGGTTTGTCAATGGAGGTATTCCTTCCCACAATTGCTTACCCAGTATCATCGTCATAATCATCATAGTCTTGAGCACTTTTATTAGTCTCCTGCTTAAGCTTGTTGAATTGTTCATATCGCTTGGCCACCTGGTGCAAATTACTTACCTTCTCAGCTACTTTCGAAATTTAGGTCAACTATTTCTGAGTTATCTTCACCTTCTTTTTACTGTCTTTATCAGCTTTATCATTGCCACGACCCATCCTCTATCTCTCATACTTGTATGATTTCTCAGCAACCATTGGCTCAGGGACTATTGATGTCACCACTTCAATAGGCCTTTCATTAGACTTAGAAAATTTCTAGTCTAACGGATTTGATCTACCTGATTTATTAGAGTCATTGCCAGGCTTTGAGGCTGGAGGAGGGGGAGGAAATATCAGATTGGCTCTATTGGCAGAGCTTGTATGAGGAGGGGGAGGTGGTGGAATGAGGGTAACCCTGAGCCCGGGTTTGATGTTAGAAGCCAATTTAGGAGGCTCAAAAGTGACGGGTTCATTTCTAAATCCTATATATGGTCGAGAAGGTTCTGGCTCGCTTTATTTTTTGTTCAATTTTTACTCCAATCTCTGTAGTGTGAGATTAACTTTCATTTGGGCCTTGGAAGTTTCCTCATCCTTTGTTGTTGATAGTCTTTCACTGCGCTATTTATGCAAATTTACTGTTTATTTTTTTGAAAGAGTTTGGCTTTTAGTCATTGAGCCAACTTGACCTGTATGCTCTTGTGATCTTTTCTGATCATTCAAAGAAGGCAGAGGCATGTTTGTCCAGTCCACTGAATTGTAGTTGTTTTAGTATCGAGAAAGTACAGCCTTGAGCTCGTTCTCAATAAGCTTGGATTGACTTTGATCCTTGCACTGCTTATAAGCTCGTTTGATAAAATCTATTAATTGTAAAGGATAGCGATTTGATTACTTGGATGTGACTTCAGGAGGAGGTGGAATTCGAAATTTCATATAGAGGATTTCAGGAACATTGATCGGTTCATCCCATCTTGATCGAGTGTGGCTGAAATATAATATGCTATACTCAGTCATTCTGTCGAGGACAACTCTAGAGGGTCGAGTGATGATGTCAGAGGATGCCGTGTAATTATGTTTGAAGAGTTGATTAGGATTGAACATTTATCACAATATCGATATTTATTATAGCGCAGTAATATTAATATCATACAAAGCCGTCCAATTACTACTAAAATCTGATGAACTGATATCTCTTTTTTCCCCACCGAACCAGAATATACTTTCCGTGAAGCAAATGCTTCAAGAAGAATTAATTCAATGAATCTTCCTTCATTTAAAATCTGGCATTATTGATATAAAGACCTCCCTTCTCGACCTACCGTCTGACTTCAGATTTTGACTTTGCCATTTTTTTGCTGACAAACAAGTCGGTAATAGTTTTGGTGTTCTGTCTTTCCTCTTTTGATACGGTATAATACTCATTGTTGTCTTTTTGCATGCGATTAAATAATTTTTCAAAAAATGTTCTTTCTTTTTGTAACAGTTATTCATGTGATAGGGTGAAAAACTATCTTTCAGCTGCCATTGATGAATTTCCAGATCGGATTACTCTGAGAACTGACTCAGCAAGCAAAGTTTGGGCTATTTTTTTCTCCTTCTTTTTTTCATGATCTTTGATAATTGAATTTATTTTTTCCTGGGGATAAAAAGTAAATATTTTCAAGTATTTCTCGACATCTTCGTCAGCAGTATTGTAAAAGTAATTAAATATGCTGTCTGTCGAAGTTTTCTCAGCGTTGAGATAGAGAGCATTTCCCTCGCTTTTTCCGAATTTTTTACCAGCTTTAGTGAGAAGCAAAGGCATAGTGATACCATTGACTTCAGTTCCAGTTACTTTTCTGACAAGTTCACACCCATTAGTAATATTTCCCCACTGATCACTTCCTCCGAACTGAAGAACACAGTTTTATGTTTGATAAAGCTTAAGGAAATCGTAGGCTTGGATGATAGAATATGAAAATTCCGCATAAGAGATTCCTTCCGATGAATCGAGCCTTCTTGCTACTGTTTATTTGTTCAAGAGGGAGCTCATTCTAAATATTTTGCCTACATCCCTCAAGAATTTGATAGCATTCATTTCTTTGTAAAATTCATAATTGTTGACAAGCTTGAAGTTATTCAGTTCACTTATGTTGAGCTCCTCGTCATTGATTTAATACTAAAGCTGATGACGCTTCATTTAGATTTGAATATTTATATAAACCGATGAAATTTCACTCCTCAAAGCATCTATATTGTTCAATATTATTTATTCTTCCAACAAAGTCCTCTCGTTGAATTTACCGCTAGGATCTCCGATTAAACCTGTTGCTCCTCCCACCAAAAATATCGGCTTTAACCCTAAGAGACTCAATCTTCCCATCATAATGATTGATACTAAATTTCCCAAGTGCAAGGAGTCATTTGTTGGGTCATACCCGCAATAGACAGACTTTTGACTCAAATTATTGTTTGAACAATTGAGGGCCAACTCCTGGGATGTACTCTGATAGTACAGACCTTTATGGATCTTTTGTTACTTCTCGATTCGAATAGTTGCTGTATTGACTGTTTAGCTGTGGAAATACCGTTCCACATGGAGACCTGAAACATGCGTATCATCAATAGAAACGATCAAAAAACTAACACAAATAATAAATGTGATTTTTTGCACCATAATTAATCAAAAGTACACATGAGTAAAAAAATAAGAGTCAAAAAGCTTTAAGGTTCTCCTTATGCTATCGAGCAAGATATTGCAGGAAAAGGAGCAACAGCCACAATCGTGAAGGCATACAACACTGAAAATCTTCAAGAAGATCTGGCCTGCAAGATAATTTCTTTGCGAGAAGAATAAAACAATAACATCTGTAAGACATAGCTGTTGGTGCTAAAGGAACTTCCACACCATCCTAACTTGGTGAACTACAAAAAGATACAAATCTCGAGTGAGAAAAATTTGTATTTGATCATGGAATACTGCAACGGGGGCAACCTAGAGAAGTACTTGTTCGATAACAAGTACAATATTCCTGAAGAAAAAATATGGCTCTTCCTTAAACAGTTTTGCTAAGGATATAAAGTGCTGTATGATAATTCCCTTGTTCATCGGGACATCAAGACTTAAAATATCCTGATTCACAATGGATCATTCAAGATAGCTGACTTTGGACTGTCAAAAATTACCTCTCATCCTGAATAAGTCCAAAATTTATCAATCAAGGGAACTCCAATTTATATGGCCCCTTAAATCCCTGAGCTCAAATAAGGAAATTCAAAAGTCGATGTCTTTTCTTTAGGGGTGGTAGTTTATCGGCTTGCATTCAAAGGATAATACCCATTCTTTGATCAGGGAAGAAAATATCGATCGATCAATGAATATTTTAGATAACTAAAGGTCAGGAAAATGGTCATCCCTGAGAATAATCATCGATCGCCTGATCTGATTGACTTGATTAAGAGAATGCTTGATAAGGATCACACCAGTAGGATTAGCTGGAAATAATTATTTGAACATCCAAGGATAGTCAAGGCTCTAAACTGTGATCGTAAGAAGGAAATGACAAACATGGAAAATTTCAAAAAAAGTTTAATCTTTGTTAACAAATCTGTCATAAAACTTTCGGAAGTGGAGAACCATAATTCTCAGTAAGCAGCAGAGACATAAACCTGCTTGATTTTAGAGTAGGCATTCAACAAAAACAAAAAGTCAATGTTTTAGAGAAGACTCTATCGATATAAACTTCTCTACACTGTAATCGAGTATGTGAACACAAAGATAAAAAACTATCTGCACAAGAAGGAAAAAGTCCACAAGCATATCAACAAAACTATGAAGAAAATAGTCGTACAGGGCCTGGAATTTGGTCTGTTTGTCATCAATGCCTTGAGAGATATCTCAGGAGAATGGGATGAGTTCAACACCTACGAGATCAACAATTTCGAGAACATATTCGAAAACGATAGAGAAATTCTTCAAGATGACTTAAATAGTTTCCTCGAATAAGAAGATAACAAAAACTTTTCGAGCCATCTCCGTATTAACTAAGGTCAGCAGTTGACAGCAGAAAAGAAATCCAAGATCATCAAGCTATCTTATGAAGACGTTCTTTATCGGTATTTGACTGAGTACTATGAATATCCAAGATAATTAAGAGAAGAGCTAAGACCAATTTCAGTTCTTCTAGTGGACATTTACGACATGGTCCTGAAATTTGAATCTTCCTACAACGGCTGTGAAGAAGATTAAGAGCTCAATGGAATGGAAGCGATCGAGGATTAGTAAAAAAATGCATTTTATAACTATTTGATGAATTCAGAGAAAACAAGCGAGAAGGAGCTGTTCGCTTCAATGCAGAAGAAGGGACTTATATTTAGGTGATATAGTCAGTATTTATTGTTTATGAATATAGCTATACGATAAAAAACTAACAAATTGCAGTGAGATTTACTTAAATTATCTTCCTGATGAGATATAGTGAAGGTTCTGCAGGTCCTTCATTTCATTCAAATTAGTCAGATTATGGCTAACGCTCACTTTTCTATTAAATCAAACAGCTCTGAACATATCATTATAATAAATAAAGAAGGATGGCAAGAAAATTCTGGACCCTACTTCCTAATTACTACTTCACACAGAAGCAACATGCTCGCGGTGGTCGACATGAAATCCTCTTTACTGCAGCAGGTATCTAGAGTGTTATTCAGGATGCATTGCCTACTACTTCTTGTACACGAGCTTCCACAGGAAGGTGCAGCCCTCTTCTGAGCGTCCCCTGATCATCAACGATAAAGCCTGGTTCTGATAGTATCTTGGCATTCAATTATTGCTGCGAGTTGTTTAACTTTTAAACTTGAAACTTCATCAACACCTTATATTTAAACCATCGTTCTGAACAATCATATCAATTAAAAGCTATCTATTTAAATATAATTTCAAATGAACATTTTTGAATTGATCGTCAGCGACCCATCCAGTTATCAACAGCTCTCTAGTGAATTCACCCACCATAATCAAAATTGGACCCACTTTAGGCACAACCTACAAACACTCTTTGGTTCAACCCCTCTTGATATTGAACCTTTTATCAGTCATTCCAAAGATTTGTGGAATCACACTCTGAGAACAAGTCCCGAACTTATCAACATCATGATCGAATACTACCAAAGTACAGCAAACAGTGACTTAGATGAATTGTAAAAACTGATAGAGGGAGTGCTTGAGCCAAATTTGCGGTAAATAGGATAAACTCTGGGCTCAAATAAAAATTACCTGGAAATGGAGTTGTCTACATCTCTATAAGCAATTCATTAGAGGTATTTGATCCACGACAGATACATTCGGATTTTTGACAAAGTACGACTTTAGTAAGAAAGGATAATCGCTTCATCGACATTCTTCGGAAAAAGATCCACAATTTGTTGTCAAAGTTCAACTTCAAAAGCAAAATATTCGCCCTGCTGAAGTACAATTTCATTCATAAAGAAACTGTTACCATAAGAATGCTCTTAATACTCTTCAGTCAGAGATCTTGGAGTTCGATGAAGACGTTCAAAATCACATCAAAGAAAGGTGTGCTGGCTGTGAGCAAGTTGGCTATGACCCTCAGAAAATCAAGCTTCTTTTCGAAAAACTAAATGCTCTTAACCTTACTGAGACTTATTTTGAAGACTTCTATGATTTTATTAACAAGGAGTCAGAGATTTTCATAACAGAAACAACAAATTTTTCAGAGGGAAGAGACTGCCTGACAAAGTGCCTGACCTTTGAAAGGACCTTCTAAAAGCATTTCATTAAGGGAATGAAATCTCAAAGCACGGAAGATTTTTTCACAAAGGTAATTAATCAATTAGATGACAATATTTACTATCTCTATGCTAAGCACTGCTCAAGAAATATCCTCGACATAATCCTTGACTATCCAGATAGCGAAGATGTCATCGGTTCCCTGCGTAAATGCCTCAAAAAGGCTTCACTTGTATATTTATTGTTATGTAGCTCAATGAAGTCGGGTAGTATCTGAGTCAGTAGATCGAGAGACGTCTATTGATACCTGGCGTTATCACTCGCAATATTCTGGATCAATACATTAATATGTTGAAAGTTCTTCAAATTATTGACCCCCAGGGCCTCATATTTGAAAAGGTTACTATTCCTATCAAAAACTACCTTCTTAAGAGAAACGATACCTTGAGATGCATTATATCTCATTTAACCGAGGACTACTCTAACCTAACTAAAGAGAAAGTCAGATACTTGTCAGCTGATATCATATAGGCTCAGAGTAGCGAGGATGATGAAAATATGGCTAACGAGTGGCAAACATTGACTGTAAAGGAACAAAAATTCAAGAAAAAAGTGAAGTATCAATAAATTGATCTCGTATCAGTGCTCGTCGGGCTGTATGGTTCGCAGGAAGCGTTCATCGGTGAATATCAGAATATGATGGCATAAAAGTTGATGAGTGCTAAGGACTATAAAATAGAAGAGGAAATGAAAAATATTTAACTTTTGAAGATGAGATTTGGAGAGTCTGCCCTTCAGACCTGCAATATTATCATCAAGGATGTTCAAGATTCTAGGAGAAACGATGGAGTCATACACTCTCGAAAAAGCCTACACAATCCTCGAGCTCCAATTTCGATCAACTAGCTTAACTGTCTATCTGTTTCAAAAGGTTATTGGCCAATCAATTATGAAAATACAAGCTCCTTTAACTTCCCACCTTAAATGAAACAAATATTCGAGTAATACTCCAGAAGATTTTCCGAAATCAAAGCTATGAGAAAAATAATATTCCACTACAATCTCGGATTTGTTAATCTCACCCTTTCATTTGATAATGGGGATTTCCCTTTCAAGTGCCTTCCGCTTCAGGCTCTAATGATCACCTTTTTGGACGAGAGTAAGATGAAAGACTCAAGGCAAGGAGTCTCTTCGGATTAGTTGAGCAGTGAGTTGCAGATACCTCCCAATATGGTCAAACAAAAAATGGCCTTCTGGGTGCATAAAGGAGTAGTCAAATAAACAAGGTCAGCAAAACATGGGATGAGCCTTAGTCTGAGGAAGATGCCTTCTACGCTAGAAGACACTGAAATAATATACTACAAACCTGTAGCTATATATTAAAATATTGCCAAGTAATAGATCGAAGATGATTTCGAGAGTGCTCTGATCAAGGAAAGCTCATCAATTGAGAGCCATCTCAAGCATATCCTCTAAGGCTTGATTCTCAGCATTTTGAACACCAATGGACCCAAATCTCTTGAGAAAATTCACTTGTTGTTGAAGACAGTTTACAAGACCGATTTAGACTACACATATGGATAGATGCAGACAGCCGAAATCTTGAAGAAGATGCTCCAGAAGAAGAAAATAAATTTCAACGGAGAGGTCTATTCATCAAAGGAAGAGTGAGTGATCAGCATTGGATATTATTAATAATTATTAGTGAACTACGTTTATCACAGTTACCTCTAGTGGTCATAGTGGTCAGATGCGATTCTTTACTCTTTATCGGGCTGTTTTATAAACTAATCCTTTAATATCTTGATGGCAACAATGCTGTTATAGAGAGACAAATAACAAGATCGAATATCCATCAAATATAATACTCCTTTACGACTTTATTTTCTTAGGCACTGACTTGTTTTCATTCCAACTTAGTGATCTAGCCCTTTATCTCAGCTATTTCAAAACTTAGACCTAAATTATTCAATGTTGAAAAGTAAATCAGGATATTTTCATTAAAAGGCAATACTTTTAGTTTCCCTTGATCTTGGCAAACCTGTTTTTGGAGTTGTCATAATGACGAAGTTTTTTCTAAGCCCAAAGGATAGATTTTATAAACTATAAATGCTTCTCGATGCCAAAGGTGAACCAAAATTCTATAAATACATTCGAGATAGTGACTCGAAGTTCTCAAACAGCCTCCTTCAAAGCATCCGATTGGAAATAGGAAACTCTGTAGTATATTTTTACTTATGAAGGTCAGAAGCCCCCTCGTCAATCCCTTTTCTAATAAGTAAATCCCCAACTACACGAAAGTATAGCTACCCACAATTGTACTGTATATGGCAAAACAAATGTAGTAAACAAATTTCAGAAATCTTGGTCTTATCTACTTGGACCCATTCCTTTCCAAATATCAAAATTAGCTGGTAGAGATTCTCTCGACTCGCAAGCTTCACTGTGATGTATTTGCCCTATCAGTCACTCGCTATCTTCAGGAAAATATTAAGGCCAATGAACTGACCATGCTGATTCAAAAAATAAAAGCATCGATTATTACAGACGTTCTGCTAAGCGTTCTGGAAAAGATCAATGCTACGGAAAAAATCAAGAAGAAGGAGATTGGAAAGGTGGATAAAAAAGATCATTCAATTCTGTTAAAGGCTTTAGTCGGCTATGCATCTGCAAAATATATCAAATAGACTTCAGAAGATGAATTTCAAGACTAATATTACATTGAGAAAGCTGTACGCATTTCGAGCCTTTGTATGGAGCATGCAGAACGTGAGGAAGAATTCGGACCAGTTCGAGAGTTTGTCCATCTAACTTCTCATATTCTAATTTTCAACAACTATCATTTGAAGCCAGTTAACCTATACGAATTCTGCTTCAATAATTTCATGTCTGTATCGATGACCGAAGACCACCATAATCAGATCATTGGGACTCAGTATGAAAAGCGGTTTTTCTTTCAAGTGAGACAATTTATCAAACTAGACCCTTAGTATCTTAGTACGATAGTTAGCATGGTCAGAGTCCTACTAAAGGCACAAATCAAAAGCTAAATGCTGATCACTCACTTTCAGGTCCTGATTCTTATCATTCAAGAAAAGATATTCACTGACCTAAAAAAGAAAATTTATGCCATACTCCTGGAAAATACCGATAGGAAAATTCAGGAATTCATCGATAAAATTTACGAAGACTTGCTGGTGACGGATCCTGATCTTACCAATGCATAAACCCAATGTTATAATCTCCAATTAGCTGAGCTTGGAACCGAAAGCAGAAAGCTAAAATTTGTTGAGGTTTACTATTACTCCTTTATCAAGAACAAGAGAAAGCTGGGAAAGGATACTGTCAACTTCATCTTTGAAATTTATATTGAGGGAAAAATCAACTTGACATAGTTTTAGTATTTTCTGAGCAAGGAGGCCACAAATATCAATAGTTAGTCGATGAAGAAGCTCCATGCTATCATTCAGGAGCAGCGTCAGCAAACGCATATCAATCTTCTGGAAATAATTCTTCAGAAAAGAATAGAATCTGTAGTCAAGAGAGCCAAATAGTTCATTCAAGCTCATCCATTTATCAACAAAGAATGGCTTGAAGCTGCAGGATGCTGTCCTTCAATATATGAGCTTTATCTTAAAATAATAATCGATATAGTGGGAGGAAATACAGTCGAGACTAAACCTCAGTTGATCAACCTCAACTCCTGCATTGTTAAGGTATTGCTATTCTAACTCAGTTTGATCGTTCATTCTTTTCAGTAGGAATCAGCTATTACAAGACGTTACTGGAACAGGCAACTAAAAAAGAAATTTTCAGTCCTAAGATGTTTATCTACATGATTGTTTGTCAGGCAATTTTCGGGTAAACGTTGGAAAAATCTTCTTATCTCTATTTCCACAAATTCTTCAAGGAAATGACTAAATAAGATTAACTCAACTCGCTCATCTTTTTGCTTGAATACCTGGTCAGAGTTCTAAAAAACAGATCAGCTGTCATTCTTTACCTGCAGTCGATTATTGAATTCTAGAAGCATCTTCCTGACTTCACCAGCAAAAAAATATTTTAGATATAGTTTTTAGCCTCTCTGGTTGAAGATTCAAAGTACTTTCAGCTAGCTACATATTCTATATAGAGCTTGACACTACTATTGGAATTATCAATGTTGATTGAAGAGTAATCTTTCCAACAGAACTTCAAAAAAATCCTGATAAAATGGAGTGGGCAATTAGGATTAGCTTAGGCCAACAATTTTTGTTATTTGTTTTGCTTCAGGTAAATCAAGAAAATATTTCCTTATATCTATGAAAAGCCATAAAAAAATAATAAATAACGAATTGCCAGGCTTGCAACACTCATTCTAGAGTTACTTGACATTTATCAATAGCCTTAAGAATACCTTGAGACTCTAAATAATCGACTATGTGTTGACTGGAAAAGTGAATAAATACTGAAGGAGCAGCTTAAAAGTGCTAAGATGGAAGTCGAACTCATAAGGAATATTAACATGAATGTTAGCTTTGATGTCTCCATCATCACCTTCCACAAAACTTATTCGATATAAATCAACAATGAAAGATGTTTCATCTTTGCCAAGCCCAACGATGGGAGCTCAGATAGTAAACATATTATCAAAGAGGAACCTTTGAAAGATCTCAAAAAACGCCCTGAAATCATTCAGGTTGTTATTAATCTTGAAGGGTTACTCAAAAATAAAAACCCTCAATTCCGTCTCGTTTTTGTTGTCATGGGGCAACCTATCGAGCTCATCGAGGATGGGTCCTTGCAAACACTTTCATTTTCATGCTAAGCAGGGTCATTCCTAAAAAATCTCACTATAACAAATCTTACCCTCGGATAAACCTTGAAAAGGCCTAAGCAGCATCTGACAGTCATGAAGGCCACCCAAGTTAGAATAAAATCCCTCAAGCGAATCAATTTAGAATCATTTATCAACAAGTTTGACTTTGAACGCATTTTCTGTATCTGGGGCGAAATGCTCAAGTATTTCAAATATTGTATTCCAACAGATGGATATCGGATGTTCATTCGGTTTTCATTTAGACTTTTCCGTTATTTAGAGTCTCTGTAACCTCACCGCAAGACTCCGCATGAATTGCTTGTGATGAGAGCAGCTTTCAGTTTGTTAGAAAAGGCTTTTCATAGTTTAAAAGCGAGAGCTGAATTGACTATCGAGATAGAATTAAAGCAACCAGAAAAGTATGCATATTATCTATACTATCTTTATGTGTCTGCTTTTCTTCCAAAAAATTATTGGTATCTAATCTCTTCTCAAACTCAGAAAGATATAATCAAACTTTTGGGATAGATTTTACATAATCCTGAGTTCAATGAATTATAAAATCAAAATTTTTAATTGTTTGAGAAGTTGTGCTAGATTGTTGACTAAAGACCGGAGATAATTTAGATTTTAGACTCAATTATTTTGACCCACCAGATTAACAGTTTCCTATCAATAAAATTCGAGCATTATCTTTGCCTGTCTCCAGAAAAAAGAAATATTGCTGAAAGATTGCCTCAAATGCTAGAGAACCTGTCGCTTGCATCTCAAGCGAAAATTAATAAAATCTGAAGTATAAAATTCTTTGTAAATTTTTGATCACCTAAACTAATAGCTTAGATGTTATCTTCATGTTCTGCCCAATCAAAGCCAAGATATCACTCATCCACTATATTATCTACTCAACAACAAAAGCCAATAAAATTCGATAGTTTGTCTCCATGATGAAACATTAATAAAAGGCATAACTTATGGGGTTGCTCATCATCTAATTACAGCAGGACTCAGTTCCAAGACTAATCAAGAAAAGGTTGAGCGGCCGGCAGTCTGTTGAAAGGACCGCTATTTTTGATAAGAATTAAGAGACTATGCATACTCAGCTTTACCTGTTGGCTAAACTTTGGCCAGACGCAACTGAATAGATGCTTGTGGACGCAATATAAGTATTGAAATCATTCCTACAAGCTAGGTACAATTAAATTGATTTTGAAGACTCATTATTCAAGAGAGTCTAAAACACAATTTGCACAGAGAACTATTGTACTTTTTTGTACTGCCTAAAAGATAAGAGGAAAGACAGAGAGCACCATAAAGAAGAGTTCTAAGCTTTATTTGACCTTTCCTTCAAAATAATATCTCAAAGTTCAAAGAATAAATTTCTTGTCTTTATGAGCAACTACTTAAAGATCATTCCTGGCAACTTAGAACTATGCCTCTATCCTCTGGTCAATCATAACATGGAGAGAATTCCTCTCTGTAATCAAGCTATTGTTTTCCAGTACGTGTATGAAGTATTGATCTTGATGGAGCGTCAGTTCATCTTTCCTGAAAGTGAAAAATAAACTATCATCGATAAAATTATTCACTATGTTGAATCATTCATAATGAACATTGGGTACAAATAAAAAATTTCAAAGCCTCTCATATACGTCTTCCCCAAACTGATAGGATCTAAAGAAACAGAAACGACTTAAAAAGTTGCAAGAAAATTCAAAATAGTTTAAAACCTCAGATATTTAGAGCTTAAAGGAGGAATATATTTCAAACTGGTCTTAATCGTCATGGAGTTGATTAAGACTCGTGTCAACACAGACTTCACAAAAATATTAGACAGACTTTTGTTCAAAAAATCTGTTCGCCGTAGTAGTATATCAAAGAAAAGTTCATCCAACACTGAGATCATTCCAAAGTCAGAAAAGACTAGCTTTGAGCGTTACCTGAACGACTATGAGTCTGAACATAAAAAATATTATATGTCGAAATAGCAACTAAAAGGTTTTAGTATGATAGAGATTGAAAACGATCTTTCTTCAAGTTTACACTAATATTTGTTGATGAAACTTTGCCAGTACCTCCAAGACAATGCTGATATCATCGATGAATCCATCCTTGAGTCCTACTCCAAAATTGTTCTGGAATAAATTCAACACCCAAGAGTCAGCAGTTGTATCCAGTAATTCAATAAAAATATATACTCCGATATTCTTACATATGAAGAAATTCAGCACTCTGTTGGGATCATCAGTCTCAGTCCTTAAGGCACGCCAA
>Ga0100378_1002307_pt1 | contig 19102 bp, 22 predicted proteins | sample CryGeymeta201502_FD_81535 | JGI IMG/M metagenome (GOLD analysis project Ga0100378, IMG submission 81535) | Groundwater microbial communities from Crystal Geyser aquifers in Utah, USA - Crystal Geyser metaG 2015-02 | ecosystem: Environmental > Aquatic > Deep subsurface > Groundwater | place: USA...
ACAACTACAATGCTGATGAGTATTTCTGTGAGTTGGAGTTCATTGAACCGATGGGTCCAGAAGTATTTAGATCCTTCTTTAGGCCAATTGTTGAAGGTCCAGGTATCGACCTCTATCTATCTGAGTAAATGTAGGATAAATGGGAAAATGGAGTTGATAGGTTAGAAAATTATATAAAAGACAAATTGCCAAACATTGAAGCATACATCCGACTTCAGAAACAAGTTGCAAACTATTTCCAGGGCGAGCCTGAAATAATCAAAAAACAGATCAAGAGGCAATTTGATTTATGTAAAAAATACAAGCATAAAAATAACACAGTGCTGATCCCTCACCCTCGAAGCTGGGCTATCTTTACTCTGACCTACTTCAAAGGAAATATCCTCAAAGTCGACCCGAAATAACTAATGGGAATATGTGGAATCAATTAGGAATAATTTGTGGAAAGAATATCTTCAATATTCACTACCTTCATGAAATGTCTGAGATAGTTTGCTTTATGTCTGTCCAATAAGCATTTTAATGGCTGTGATTTTGATAAACTACTTCCTTCGTATGTATAAGACGAGAAAGGAAGCCAGTTTTTTGTTATTGACTGCCTAGGGATCAGAATGATAGTTGTGATGCTAAACAAACTAAAAAAGGAGAGCATTGTGATCAAGTACATGAAATAATATCTAATCAAAGCCAAGTAAAGCACAGATAATCAGTAATAGTGGTCAAAAAAAAGCTATGAGAGCATGATAGAGAGGAGAAAAGTCACCTTGCGGAAATAAAAAGGAGAGGTGATTAATGAAAAAAGTGAAAAAGATGATCTTCTGGGTTTGAAGAACATGGATGTTGAGGTGATGATGCAAAACATGTTCAAAGGGTACCAGCCATGTACTCCCTAGTAACTTAAATAGCAGTCTGTCAAAAAAATAAATAAAATTCACTCTCTTTATCTCTTCGAACTTCTCCACTATTTTCTCATCATCTTCTAATGCACCTTTATCTAAAGGCCATAAATTATGATTGCTAATGACTGTGGTATTAAGTCTATTGCTGTTAAGCAGGCTAGCCTCAAACAGTGGAAATAAATCTTTAAAAATATGATACAAATTCCCAGTATCTAGATGTCCAAGTATTTCAATATTTTTTTCGGCTCTAAAGGGGACATTATGCAAGCCCAAGAGGTGGCTGACCTGGACAAGCTAAATGGAATATACAAAATCAAGCCAAATATGAGGAGCCATCCTCTATGCAAAGATCTTCTGCATAGCTTTTACTAAAAAGGATAAATATTCGATCATCTCAGAGATTAGTTGAATTACGGAGATAATAAAAGTTCAATAATAAAGAAACTGCTGCTTAACGAAGAGGTAGTTGATCAATTTATGCAATTATGCTTTGATGAATTCGAAAACCATGTCAAGGAACATCAATAATAACTGCTTTAGCTACTAACCTCTGCTGTTAAATTGATTGGTCATATATTTGGGTTCTAAAAGGAAAGGTTCAAAAAGGCCAAATTAAAAGTACTCTAGTATGGCAGACGTTATAGCCTGGATTAATTAGTGAACAAACACTTTAACAAGGGTTTATATTCAGCCTAATAAAAATAGGAAAAAATTAGATAGGAGTAAAGAAAGATAAAATAAAGGTAGGAACAGTAAAATACACTTACTGAGCTGGAAAAAAATAAGAAGGATCTGGCTGTATTGAAAAAAGTTGTAGCTGAAGCTATGATCGATGATGGAAAAGAATGTTTATTTTGTAAAAAGAAAGGAAATATGTGCTATATGGGCTGGTATGGGGAATCCAGCAATATTTTCAATATTTATGGCCTTAAAAACAGCTATCCATTTATATTGAGCTGTCTTCACGCTTTCCATATCGATTGTTATGAAAAATATCAAAAACAAAAACTCAAGAACAGGGACATAGATATGGGATAAAAATAAATTGTGAATTGTTTGAAATGTGATTTGCCTACAAATACTGTCTACCCTGGAGAGGAAATAATAGTAGATCCACAAAAACTAAAATATATTCATGCAAGACTAGACAAAATCAATAAAGCTGAATTCAGAACAAACTTCACTGAAAGTTTTCCTATGTACCTGACCAAGGGTATTGTCAGTTTGTTCTTTCACATGCTTACAGATCGGAAAAAGATCAAAACCAAAAGAGTTGTCATCTACAAGAAAATGTTGGTGGAAATGTTAAAAATGCGATACAAAGATCTGCTGAGCATTTAAAGATAAAGAGTTGTATAATTTTTGAAGACCAGCCACCTTCAATACAAAAATCAAATTCCTAAAAAGACAAAGGAAGAATCCAATAGGGGAGAACCACTAAAGCAAGGAAATAAATCTCCTAACTATCCTTTAGATGAGCTCTTCAGACTTGTAAATATGTTCACTCTAGAGTATCTGTAACAAAATCGTCTTGGATCTCAAAAATAAGTCGAAATTGATTTTAACATATGCAAACATCTAGATAATGACGAAATAGAAAGATGTATTCTATTTGCTGAAATTATTTTTGACTTGACTGTCAAAAACAGACCAAAGATCAAATAAAAAGAAAGAAGGAAACTTGCAAATCAGTAAATATTCTTTAACCCTCCTCCCACCATGGCAGAGCTATTGAAATTTAGAGTACCCTTTGAAACATGTAAAATTGGTCACAGTATGGCAGTCTGCCTGATATGTAAGTGGTTTGGTTGCGGAGACTGTTAGAAAACTCTCCAACATAGACATGAGGCTCATCCTTGTAACACTGTCTTTCTGAATTTAACAACAGGAGGTTTATTTTATGTTTACTAGATGAACCAATATGAATTTTAATCAATTTACATTAACGATAAACTTGGAAATAGGTGGACACCTTCTGAGGATGCAAAATAATATTCCCTTGATCAGAAACTATTCAATGAAATTTTAGATTCGTTCCTGGAGGAAGATATTCATACTGCTTTGAATAGAAAAATAAAGGAAGGTCGTCTGGTGAAGATAGTTAAAATAAAGGAGCAACTCATTAGTTTTGTTAATTGATTGTATACCGAATAGGTTATTCTGAATTTTTTGCACCATTTGATTTATTATAATTTGAACTCATGAAACTTCATGACTGCCAGAGCTCTTCTGCTTCAAAAAAGACTGCCGAGATCAAGAAATAATGCAGGCACAGGGAGCTATAGTAAATATTCGGAACCATCAGAAAGCAAATGCTGAACTCTAAATAATTAAGATAAAGTTAGAATCAAATCTATTAACATTGTGCTACAATAGAACGACTCATCAAGTAGCTATAAAATGGAGTCGAGGAAGCAATGCACAGGTTGTGGAGCTACTGCCTTTCTTCTGCTTATGTATACCTCACTGAATCTCAAATTCAAAGTATTACTGCTAAGATTATAAAAACGCGGGCTTAGGGGAACGTAGGAGTTGAAGAGATCACGATGGGTGTATGGCTTGTTGCTAACTGGTCTTCAAGTATTAAAATTCTAAAGCTAAATCACAACGATTTGGTAGAGATACTTGTATGTCTTCTCTGCTAAGAAAGGTAGTTCAAACTGAATGTTTTTGTGCTGTACTCACTTCTGAATTTGTGTGGCTTTAGAGAGATCAGAGATCTCTTGATGGAAATGAATATCCTTGGTCAGCTATACAAGAAATACAACCCGTCTCTAAAATAACACATCGGAGTGGTTTCAATATTTTTAAAAAATATACTCAACTCACTGCCTGAGCAGTACCAATATGATGAACCCACTTTATCTTACTTGCTATTTTTTCTCAAATAAATGCTGCCAAAATGCCATGAAGATCGATATATGAGACTTGACTGCATCTATTTCGTCAAAAAAATGTTCCTCATCAATAACAACCAATGCAGGCAAATTATTATGAGAGAGATGTCTAGCTAGATTTAACTCTTGGTATTTTAACTTGAAAAGAAAATCAGCTATGCTGCAAGAGCTGGTATTTATGACATTTTCATCATGATATATCTCGAAAATAAACTTGAAGCAACTATATTTATGAAAAAATAATTTATGGAGAACTTATGGAAAATTACTCAAAGTTTGTTGGTCAATTAAGAAGATGAACTCGATATACTGAATGAGAAGAAGGATTATGACTAATTTGCAATCAAAGTTTGGCAGTTTCTCAATATTTTCTTTCAATTTGACTTCATTGGAAAGTAAAAAGCTTTGCTATGGCTGAGCAAACATTGTGGTTCCGATAATTGTTATACATGGGATCTAAAAGCACTTACACTCTTGGCCAAATTTCTGCCTTTTTAGAGATTTTTGCCTTTGATTGACTTGAAGCTTCGATAATGTCAGTTGATGGACGAGCCAACGCTCTCTATGCTCAACTGTATATTGAACTACCTTCAAGACTAGACTAATTAACATCTAGATTCACTGAGATATGATGAGCTGTTTCTCACGATAATTGATCTCCAATATGATGAAAGATTATAAATTTCCGAATCTGCTCAGAACATCATTGAACTTTGGAAGCAAAAATAAAACCTGCAAGTTCATCCTGAATCAATTACACCTTTGAAAAACTGTAGTTTGGAGTCCAAAGTTGAGATTATTGAGAAGAAGAGCTCATTTTGGAAAAATCGAAGCAAGATTAAGGGGCAGATATTTAGAGTTAAAGATGAATGATTTTATTATGATTCATATGCGATAATCACACTCTATCGATATTCTTCTTGGTGTTTTAGATGACTTCTCTGATTCCCTTGGTGGCTTACTGAGTACACTCAGATACACTTTTTCCTCTTGACAAACAGTTGTGGCTGCTCTTGGAGAAGAACATGATTTTGAATTGCATGGGGTTTAAGATTTCTTCCATCTTCTTTTGCTTTTCTCCAATACAGTCGGCAAATCTTTCAGGGTTGGTTTCGTTCTTGCTGAAGCATGCTTCAAGAATTGAACCCATTTTGTAGTCGTTTAATTCTTCGATGCTTTTGAGGAGGTCGGCATTGGAGGACATGGCACCTTCAATAACTTCTCTGACTCTTGGATCCATCTTAATTAATATATTTCTGGCTATAAAAATCCCTTATTTATAATATCTCAACAATTGCATGACTTAATCAGAATTTACGAAATGAATGAATCAAATTTTCAACTATCGACCTCCACTCCCCACACAAAGATGGTCTGATCCTCTCCTCCTGTCGATACAATAAGTTTGTCATTGTTGGTGAATTTGATGTTTGTAACGTGACTTGAATGACCTCTTCCGACAACTCCTTGAGAGTTTTTCACCACACAAGGATACTCCAGCAATCTTACCTTACCAAAATCATCTCCTGCAGCAAGGATACGCATATCTTGAGCATAAGAACTGTTAGACCTGTCAACAGCGTTTACATCAGTTCCGTCCATAAATGGCTACCAAATACCCTGAACAGGCCAGCCAAGGGTCACATTCCAAGTGTGCCATTATTCGTCTCTTGACATGGTGGCTCCAGAGGTGATCTGTGCTCCTGTACTAACATCCCAGAAAAGAAGCTCATAGGCACCACAAGTCGAATGAAGCCAATTTCCATCTCGGCTGAAATCAAAATGTTTGATATAGCTGTTGTGTTTGATTATCTTTCCTTTCTTAGGTTTCGGTACATCTCCTTCATTCCACTCGAACAGATAGATTCTTCCGTCATGGGCTCCGATAGCTAGGACAGCTCCATCTGGTGAAAATTTGATGTGACTGATTTATTTCTTGCATATTTTATAGCACCATTGCGGTTTGAGATCAGCAGTTAAAATTCTGATGGTTCCATCTTTGCAGCCAATAACTACTGAGCCATCGTTTGAAACAGCCAAACATCTGCCTTTTACAGAATCAGGTAGGAATTTCTCTTTATCTGCTTTTTTGAAATATTTGAGCTTTTCATCGAATAATAGACTAGACCAGGTGAGCTGCTAGTGTCGTTCAAGATCCCATATTCTGACAGTTCCATCATCGGAGCAGGTCATATATTGATTCTCATCGATGAATCCCAATCCCCAGACTTAGTTAGTAACATAGTTGGGAGAATAGTGGCCGCTCATGTTTTTGGAAAGGACCCTAAGTTTAGCATCAGAAGTGGTATTTTTGATTGGTTGAGAACTTTCAAGTTGATAAATTTCGCTTCCAAAAGTACCAACCAGGATTCGTTTATCCATGACATCGAGTGCTCTAATTTTCTTGCAAACTGATCCTTCAAGCCTAAAACCTACATCCACATTGAATATCACATCTAGAGAATCTGCATTTCTTATTTTGATCGTCTCGTCATTTGAGCCAGTAAGAAGAATATCTTCGTGAATGCAAAGAGCATTGACAGCTGCAGAGTGAGCCTTTTCTTTTTCAGTTTTGGCTACAGCTGAGCCACTCCATATCATGACTGATCCATTGGAGGCTCCAGTATATACTTTAGAATCTTTGACAGCCAGAGAACAAAGTAAGTTGCAGTTTTTGCCAAATTGGCCTGTTTTTCCTTTCACAGATTTGCCATTGAACTACCACGATTTGAAATGTTTGGGACCGATCGAGACAAAGGAAGTATCTCCAACCCATGCTAGGCCTAAGATAACTTCTCTTCCTCCTTTCTCTGAAGCCAAAAGTGTACCCTTTTCGATATCAAAGACAAACACATAATGATTGTCATCTAATCCACTGGCTACAAGATAATTCTTGCTGACTGCAACTGCAGACACACCCTTCTTTACTCCTTTGTATCTCTTGAGCTCTTACCCCTCTTTGTTCCATCTGAAAATCGTGGGCTTTGCACCCATCTCGCCAGTAAACATTTCGGTTCTTTACTCATTCCAAGCCATGCTGATGACATCATCACCGTGAGCATCAAAGAAAGTCTGAGTGTGCGGATGATCCTCGATGTTCATAACGACTCCTACACCTGCAGTGTGATAGGAGATTTCATTTTAGCTGACATATCGAAGATTGTCCCTGCAATCCTTGGTCCTGTAGCCATGAGCGTAAGTCAGATTGAGAGAAGCCTTGGGAGCCTTTCCTCGGCCTTTGTAATATGGCTTGGTGGGTTACTTGATTGCTCCTAGCCAAGGTTTAACTGCCATAAACTGATCGCCCTCGTCTTCTTCCATTCCGAATTCATTTTCCTCTGCAGTTTCTTTCTTTTATTCTTTTACTTTCTAAGGTCTAGCTCTTGGAACATCCAATAATTATTCAGCATCTTCATATGCTTCCTCACCAACATTTTCAACTTCCTCCTTTTCTTCTTCCTCTTCCTCAACGGGTTCTTCTTCCAAGTTGTCATTCCCAGTAATTTTCCAGAGTATGATAGTTCGGTCATTGCCTCCTACTGACAGCAAATATTTTTCATCTCCACTGAAAAGAGTTCTCGTAACATGCGAGCTGTGTCCAGTGAATTACTTGCATTTTTGCTTGGGAATAGTTACAGGGTAAGTAAAAAGTCTGACTTTTTGATCATCACTCCCACTGGCAACTAGTGATTGGGAAGGACTGAGTGCAACACAGTTCAAATTGCTGTAATCAACATCTTGATGAATTTCTTGAACAGGGAAACCAAATTTGGCAGACCAGGAGGCCCACTTGCAATCTTTAAACAAATCTCTGCATGATGAAGCTGAGACACTACTTCCCGCTGAACTGATGAACTTAAGCTCGTAAGCTTGAGAAACTACTGCCAAAGTACCTGAATCTTTGCTCCAGTCGATACTCAAAAGAGCCGAAGTTAATCCTGCATTCACCACTTTGCCAGATCCAAACTTATCACCTTCGATCGTCCATAATTAGACATGAGAGGCTCCACCATGAGCTCCGAATGCTACTGTTTTTCCATCAGGAGAAAATTTGATGTCTTGGATCCAGAATGGTTCCTTTCTTGGTTTTGTCTTGCTGAATCTTGTTCGAGCCTCATCTAAAAGTTTAAGATCTGAGTCAAAAAGATATATTTTTCCTCTGTAATCGCCAACAATTATATGACCGTTAGCTTCCTTGTGCCAGTCCAGGCCTCTAACTGGCTCTTTCATTTTGTGAAGGCTCAGTTGTTTATAGGAAGCAGAATCCCACAATCTAACTGTCTTGTCATCCCCTCCTGTTACGAATCTTTGACGATCACCGGACCAAGCTTCTGCCCAGAGTTCTCCTTTGCAGTGAGAAGTCAAGATCGGTTCTATTTCAGAATCTTTGTTGCTCAAGTCAATCTAGTAAATTGATGATGATCTAGTGCACACAAGCAAGGTTCCTTTAGTGAAATCCATTGAAAGAACTCCAGCATCCACTTCATCAAATTTTCTCATATCGAGGAACTTCTTGTCTTGGACAAGTTTTCCACCTGTAAATTTCCAAGTGCATATCATGCCTTTTGAGCATCCAGAATAGAGAACTCCTTTTGTATCGACGGCAAGGCAGTCAACAGGTCCATCATGACCAGCAGTAGCGTTGCCTGTATTTCCAGCCCAGGCATACAACTTTCCTGAAGATCCTCCTGTTATGAATTTGTCATTCCAATAGATAGCGCTGACCATGGGGTCCCATTTTCCTGGAATTTTACCAAGCACTCCTTTTCCTTGGGTCCATAATTTAGCATGTCTCATACCAACTGTCATATACTAAGTTTAGCTTTTCCAAGCAGCAGCTGTCACTTTGGCACCATCAACAGGTGAACTCCAAGCTACTCGACCTGCTTCCCAATCATAGACAGCCAAGGAATTTTTATCATCTTGTCCAACAGTCAACAATCGCTTTCCGCTTGGTGAAAATTCGACAAGCACTACAGCTCTTTTATGAAACTTGCTTAGCTTGACCTTTAGCTGTTTAGTCTCGACATCCCACACATGGACGTCAACAATTTTATCTTTCGGTTGAGCTCTGTTTAGCTCAGCCATCTGACCTGTAGCGCAATATTTTTTGTCCTTCGACAAAGCGAAAGAGATCAAATCATCGGATTGACCTTGATAGAATGTTTGCTCTTTGCTTTTAAGGTTCATTTCAACACCCAAAGCAGCTGTAATGAAAAGACAGGATGTACCACTTGCTGAATATCTGACTTGATTTCGAACCTGGTCGTTTATGTATAAATTTCTGACTCCCCAAGCATGTTTTACTTTGAGATCTTGTTCAGGAGGAGTGTTGGGATGAGTTGGTCGATAGCCAAGAGGGGTTGACGCTTTGACCTGGCCTAAGAATGGTTTGACAGCTAGCGCTTAGTCACCTCCTTCTTACTCAAAGCCTATTCCGTCGTCTTCAGCTTTTTCTTTTTCCTCTTCTTCATCGTTTCCAAATTCATATTCTTATTCATCTTTCTGTTCTTACTTCTCAACTTCTGGTTCCTCATCGATCTCATAATTCACATCTTGGAATTCTGAAACTGACCACTGAATGATACTCTTCTCAAGTCCTCCGGTTGAAAATATAAGTTTATCATCATAGGACCATTTAACACCTGTTACATGAGAGGAATGACCTTTGTATTAATTGTAGAGTTGTCGCTTGTTGCAAACTGGATAACGGAATATTTTAACCTTTGAGAAATCGTCTGCTGTTGCCAAGTATCTTTTTGAATTTGATCTGTCAACGAAGTTGATATCTGTGCCATCAGAACAAGGTGGCCAAATTCCTTGGGTGAACCAAGTATACTTCGAATTCATGGTGGCCCATTGCTCACCTTTGACGGCAGTCACATAGGCTCTACTGCAGTTAGGCGTTTTGTAGAAAAGAGGTTCAATGGATGTAGAAAGCAAGTTGTCTCCTGACATTGAAAAATCAATTGAAACGATACGGGTAGATGATCCTTTGCAATCTCCTAGTTTTTTGACCTTTTCACCACTGACATCATAAAGGTAGACTTGACTGATAGGAGGACAGTAAGCGATTGCTAGCATAGTCCCGTCAGGGGAAAATTTTACTGCTGAAATCACATCTTTATCTGGATTTTTGTGGTTTGATATTTTCTTCAAACCGTTTAGTGTATTTGCATCATACATTGAAACAGTTCCGTTTCTGAGACCAACCGCCAGAATATTGTTTCTATTCAGATCCAAACAGTTGATAGGACCTTCAAGTTTTTTCTTATTGATTACTTTGCGCTTGTCAGCGTCCCACTTAATGAGAAGTTTATCCTGACCTCCTGTGAAAAATTATCTCTTGTTATTAGAGACACTTAAGCCCCAGAGCTATTTATCGAAATGACCTTCCATCACAATTTGAGCGTTATTGGCTTTCTGGACCTATATGATTTATCCACCTCTGGTTCCTGCCAAAATGTTTCCACTCTGTTCTGCGAGTGCTATAATTCTGATGTTGTTGGATTTGATATTTCCGAGCAGCTTTTCCAAAGAAATTTATCTCTCTTTGCTCATATTTGAACTCCATATAATGATATGCCCAAGGGCATCACCAGAAATTATACCTCCATCAGCTCTTTCACATAATGCTCCTACTGACTTTGTATGCTCTTTGAATACTTTGCTTGCGAAATTTCCTTTCCACAAGACCAACAAACCTGTACTCATTGAGGTCACCACAGAATCTCCTAAATTGGCAATCGAAAGATTTGGATTGAGAGGAGCTTTCCCGAAAACACCTTTCTTGTTGTTAATTTTCCCAGAGTCAAATCTGCTGAAAATTACTTCTTTTTGACAAGCCAGCACAACCTCATCTTCTGCTGAGTTGAATTTGATCGCATAAACAACTGATCGAGGACCGTTTCCAAAAGCGATCAATGCATTTTTTTGAATATCATAAACTGCAATCTCATGCTTGTCGCTCATTGAGGTTGCTGCCACATACCTTCCACTTTTGGATATAGTGACATTGCTGATGCTTCTTTCGAGCTTTTTGGCAAAGACAGCTTTAGTTTATAGAGTGTTGGCATCCCAGATAATCAAACTAGGCCATCGACCCATCTAAGCAGTTGCAACCAATCCTTTGCTGGTGTTGATATCCAAGCAAGTGATATCATCGTTGTGAGCAGTATTGACTTTCATGGTGTTTGATTTTTTGTTGAGGACGATGCCGCAAGCTGCTGTATGATAAACGACCTCTCCTTGAGAGTTGTAGCCGATGTTGTTTCTGGTGTCATAACTTCTGTAGCCATAAACGTAACCAATATCTAGGTTAACGTTGGGGACTTTCTCTGATGGCATGCTCTAACCAGGACCAAGAGGATTCATCTGTTCGCATACTTTCACCCATGCATTCACGGCCAAGAACTGGTCTCCTTCCTACTCTATAGCTTGAAATTCATCAGCTTCTTTGGCAATCTATTGGTTGAGAACTTTTTCTTTGATTTCAGGAGGACTCTGAGGAGCAAACCCAAGTGTCTCCATCCAGAGTCTAGCGTGGTAATCATTCTGAAGCATTGATTAAAATTCATCGAATTCTATGCTTTCATTTTTGTTGTAGTCATATTGTCTGAACTTTGCCTCACCAACTTCAGCTGAGTATTCATCCTTGATCAAGTTGAGTTCTTTGAGATAGCGAAAAACTGTCGAATAGAATTGGCAGAAGCACTGGACATCCATCTGACCTCCTGCCTCGTAGATCTCAAATACAAATTATCTGGCTTATGAGTCATTTTGGTGGAGGGAGGCAGCTGCGCAGACAAATTAGTAGAAATCCACAGACTAATGACCCTCAAAATCTATGTAATTGAGGATTTTAGAGGCCTACTCCATTGTAGTTTGAAGCTCATTTTTGATTTTTTCAACGCTTAACAACTGATTTTAGTCACTGAGCAGTTCAAACTTGTCCTTGAGGTAACCTATCTGGTCATCGTTGAACCCTGAAAAAGGTTAAAGCTCGCTCGGACGGAGGAATTTGTTTCCCATTCAAATCAAATGATATTTTGCAACTTATCAACCACCCATATAAACATCTCCTCAATGATAGGAAATTTACAATTTTGTTGTCACTTACATTATTTTGAATCGCTGAGGTTGATACAAGTCAATTGATGATACAATAAACCTATATTAGAAAATCACTTGACTTCCGATTAGTAATCAGCTAGAGATGATTTTTTCTTTGAATATGTTCTGATCCACTCAGGAGCACAGCAGATAATACCTGTGCAGGCAACTACAGATCCACATCCAGCTCGATCATCGACTCCACTGCAGCAGCAAGTGATGCAGTCATAGTTGAACGATAATAATTCCTCAGCCTTACAGCACCAGCAAGAACAGCAAAGTACGTTGATGGACAGTCCCGCACAGCATACTTTGCAGCAATTGCACCAGCAGCAATCACAAATAAGGCACTGACACATCTTGTTCTTTTTAAATTTTAATAGTAAGTTCTATGAAATTGGTTAAAATGAGGATAGTTATTGATAAATGATCCAAATCATAATAGAAGGCCAAGCAAAAGGAGCATGCCTAACCAGAATAGGGACAACTTCTGCTCAAATAGAATGCTGTAGACATAAGCGGACATGGCACAGTCACTTGATGCGCTGATTGTTGCATACCCTGATTCTCCCCAAGAGGTTCCCCATGAGTTTTTGATGATGTAATTTCCATTGCAATCCATGCCCACTAACTCAACAGCATGATTAATACTACCAAAAGCAGTATCGAAATTGTCCGGGCATGAAAAGACCCCTGAGCTATAGGACATGAAGGTTGAATCAGCATAGATAGCCACAACCAAAGTTCCACGGTTCAGAAGTTTTTCAATAGAAGAAGAAGTCAAGTTATCATATCTATACCAGAGAGGATTACTGTTGTTGGTGGGAAATTTGGCTTGCTTGAAATTGGATGTAGATGCACAATTTGAGATAGTGTTGGGGACGCTATTTCCTGAACCATAGCTGTAACCAGCATAGGGATAGGTAGTTTCAAGAGGAAGGCCAGTGTTGACAATCATTTAGAGAGCATAGTCTAGAATACCACCTGCACATGTGCTCTGAGGAGTAGCTGAAACGTTATAAGAGTTTAGGCACTCAAGAATATACTATTCAGAAAGATCGAGGATTTCATTGTTTACACGATTGTATGCTGACTCTAAAGCTGCGGCAGCTGAAAAAGTCCAGCAAGAACCACAACTACCTTGATCCTTAACTGAAGAGGAAAGCTATTTGTAGTTGCTAGGACATGATGTAGATCCCACTAATTTTTTAGCAGTGGATACAACCTGATCAGCAAAGCTAGTTTAAGCAGTATCAGTAACAGCACTATCATTTAATCCTTGGCTGGGCCCGAAATGAAGTTTGGCTCCTTAATATGATCACTTTTACCTGCAAGATCAGTTATGAGAAGGTCACTGTAGGCATTGAGAGATCTCTCAAAGGTTGCATTAGCAGGTGCAGACAAAATCTAATTGCAATTTTGAGTTAGAGCTTGTTCCGCATATTCTTGTTATGCAACAGATCTCGGAGGTTTGTTAAAGGCTTAGTCAAATCTTTGCAGTTTGTTCTGGCTATCATTGCAAATGCTAACAGACTAATCGTGGGTCAGGGCAGCGAGAGAAAGAGTGAGAAACACTGCGAAGGAAAGGATTTTAATGAAGCCCATATTTTATTAGGAATAATTAATTGATTACTTTTTTCAATTTTGCTATAAAACAGATGGATTGATTCTATGCCTGAGGTGTTAGAGTTTAGAAGATAATGTAAAAGAAATTAGTATTATATCTTTATTTGTTGAATGGCTCACTATCAGCAGAAAGAGGAGAACTATGCCAAGTGGTAGGAAACTATCTGGCTCTCAGTCGAAAAAGAAATCTCTCTTTTCCAAAAAAAAGTCACGGACTGCATGCTCCTTCTTGGAGATTTCAACAAAAGAAACAAAGATGACTTCAAAGTCGAGCCCACCCTCGAAGACGACGTCATTCTCGGTGAATAGTTCTACGTCGAAATGATTAGACCCTTCTGTGTTTAAAGACAGTACCTGCCCAAAAAGCCTCCTCTGCCTGAATAGGTCGAGGACATCCAATTCGAGGAAGAATTGGAAAGGTGGAAGAGCATCGAACCTGTTCAAGTAGTTGAGAAGAAGTAGAAGAAAGGAGGTAAAAAAGGTTCAAAAGTTGACGCATCAAAGAAGGAAGAAGACCGTAAGAAAGCGATTGTCAAGTAAAATTTTAAGAAGGATATCGACTTGGTGATGAAGTCTCACTCTCTCGAAAGAATGCAAATCGAGTTTGGCCTCAAGCTAAAGAAGCTCGAGTTGAAGCTAATTACTTTCTTCTATGTCGCATACTACATTCGTAAGAATAAAGTCAACCAAAAAATCGACGAAAGCGAAATATTCGAACTCGTCAATATCTTGATCAAAATTGTGAGAATCTTTTCACACTACCAAGGACCCAGTTTTGTAGACAATAGCAAAAAAATAGAAGTGTCTCCTACTCTCATGATCGACCTTAAATATTGCATAAAAGGTCTGAAGGAATACTACAAGTACACCAATAAAACGGTCATTATCAGATACCCTAAGTTGGTCTATTACACCATGTATGATAAGTTCTTTCCCACTCTTGATATTAAACCATACGATAGTCAGATCGAATTCATCCAAGCTGTCAAGGACTCATTTAATGCAAAAGGTAGTCTTGCTCATCCTACTCTGGTTTTCTACAGAACTATGATTGGTAGTGGTAAGACTAGTGCCTCGCTTGCTTTATCTCAAATGATTCATGAGTGCAAACTCATTGACAACAAGAACAACACCCTTCAGGTCCTTTATTCCTGCTTGATCGGATCAGTGAGAGTCCAGGTGGGTAGATATTGCTACAACAAGCAACAAAAGTTTGCCTTGGCAGCTATGTAACCCTTCATCAAAGATGAACGTGTTTATTATCCCAGAGTGATCAACAGTTGGAGTTGTAAAAATGAGAAAAATGTGGATCTGATGATCTCTGATTTGCACTGCGCTTATGAGATGTTGGACTATCATAAGGATACTCCTGAATAAATTGAAAGAATGAGGTATGAGGAACAAAACAGAAAGAGCAAAGTGAGAAGAGGTAAGATTGATAGAGAAAACATTGTCTTGTTCATTGACGAGCCTACTGCCTTCTGTAAGAGCACCGATTCTAAAGCCACCAGAAAGCTCTTTGATATTTTGGCCAACTACCCTCCCAAACTCATCATCCTTGCTTCTGCTACCATGCCCTCAATGAAAGAACTACCAAAAACTGTCGAACTTGTAAGAAGGAAAAATCCTGATCTCCGAGTCGTAGAGGTCAACTCTAAGGAATTCCAAATCGGATGTCAATACTGTAGTTTCAAGGGAGATGTCATCTTCCCTCACACTGATGTCAAGAATAAAACTGAGCTCAAGCACATCATCGATATTCTCAAGAGAAATGCCTTCCTTCTCAAGCTTTATACAGGACCTTCGCTCTTTTTCCTTCTTAAAAAGTGCAACGATCTTGGTCTGAAAGGCATGCCCGATATTGACTCACTACCTGATGTGAGACAAGACGATATCACGAGAGCTACTTTCAAGATTCTTGATCTCCTTGTAAAGTAAAAAGACTCTGTTATTGAACAGGTTTGCGCCAGATCCAGAGATGAGACCATCATTGATTTTAAAGAAGATGTCAAGAAAGATTCAGATGATGAAATGTTTGACTTTTTGGATGATAAGAAAGAAGAGGAGGAAAAAGAAATTGAAGAAGTTAAGGAAGATTTTGTCAACTTCAAAAGAATGCTGAGAGGAGACGCTTACAAATTTTTGGGAGGATGTCTTATCGGAACTCCTAAGCCAATTGAATTTGCTCATGAAATGTTTGAGAAATGGGTTAGAAAGATCAAACCGATCAAGCGTTTAAAAGAAAAGTATGACAAGGAAGTTGAAGAGCTCGATAGTGAGATCAGAAAATTAGAAGATGACACAGAAATGAGATAAGAAAAGAAAACTCAAAAGATATCGAAACTCGAATCTGAAAAATAGCCAAAACTGGATTTTCCTGAGCACAAAAAGATCAATACATCTGAACATTTCATGAAATATTGCAAGAGCAAAGAAGCCAATCACTGGTCGATGCTTATCAAGCCTATTTCTATTGAAAATAGTGGAGTCCTTGATTTAATCGAAGAGGTTGATGACTTTGTTCTTAAATTGCTCTTCTGTGGCGTCGGAATCTACAGCGAAACTGGACTTTCTGCTAAATATCTTGACAAAGTTTAAGAATTAGCTTCTCTTAACTTCCTTGCCTTTATCATCACTGATGAGTCACTCTGCTATGGTACCAACTTCCCCATCTCGAACGTCATCTTGAGAGATGATTTGGTTGAAAAGCTTAACATGAATGAAATGTTCCAGTTGATTGGTCGAGCTGGCCGAGTGGGACAGTCCTGGACTGCTAGAGCCTTCTTGGAGTAAAAAGGTCTCGAAAAGTATTTTTTATTTTACATAGATTAAACGACTACATCCACAAATCTGAGCTTCAAATAAACGAATAAGCAACTATCTTTGAATCAATAGCTGAGGAGCATCTCAATTATCCTCTGCTACGTCTCAGAAATCAGTTCTGTGAAGTTAGATATCTTGATATGGTGGAAAATTCTGAAAAAATTTAAATCTAGCTAAAGAAAAAGGATCAGGATCCCCATATTTTGAAGACAATTTCAGTCGTACCTTACATCAATACAAAAAATGGTCCGAAATATTTTTGTGCTAACAACTACAAGTCATTCAAATATTACGAATTCCCTAGTACAAACCTAACCTATGCCGATATTCCTTCAATCAAAAACAAGGATAACTAAGATATTATAGATATCGCTTTTTTTTACAAGGACTTCAAGGAGTACATCTGGAAAATAACTGATAATGCTATCAACAGAATCATGAATGGTGAACTTTAGGGTAAGATCAATAACTTTACTCTCTTAAACCACCTTAAGGCTAAAGTTTATGAACCTTTCTACAATGCATAGACTAACAATCTTGTTATTCTAGTTAAGTGTGAAGCTGATGAAGCTTTGAAAGTCAAGAATTACGAATTCCAAACTGTCATGAGAAACACTGTTGGAGAGGCTGTCGATGAGACTCTTTTGGATAAAATCAGAAACTTGGTGGGTGGTTCAGCTGAAATAACTTCAAAATTTATTGAGAATCCTCTTAATATCAACGAAACAGAAGTTCAAAAAACTATCGAAAATCACTTCGATATCGCAAGAAGAGAAAAGGCAGCTTTCTACACATAAATGGTTGAAGTAGCCCTACCAAAAAGCAAATAGCTTTACGGATAAACAGTTGATCGAGTTCCTGATAAAGAAATGCTTAAATGCAGCGGCGATGTAACAACTATTCTTGCAATCAACAGTTGTAGAGATGCTAAAAACTGCACTGATAAGTTGTTCCATATTTTCCCTCTAGTTCGCCAGATTTGGAAGACAGTGGAGAGCAAAGTAGAGGAAAATTCCAAATGATTATGTATATGACCATTAAATCAGCATTATGAAAGACTGATCATTCACTGCTTGGGTAGTGATCTCTTGCGTTATAGTCATCGAAGCCAAGCAATCTGTTGGCATCATCGTAGTCTTTCCTCAAATTGCGGCCAACAACAATCTTCTTCTCCATGTACTCCAAGTGAGCACGAGGAATGTGGTAGACCTTCTCCAGCTCTGCCTTGGGGAATGTGTTAAACATGTTAGGCATCCATTGTCCTTGAACTGATTTGATAGGATGATAGACCCTAGGTCCACTCACTGAGAAGGATTTCCTTCCCAATTGATTTCTCAATTTGTTGAAAACTTGAATCACTTATTCTTCTTTCAGACTACGCAGAGGCATATCTTTTAGATATCCGTTGATATAGGCTCCAGTGGCGAAGGGATGATGATTTCTTTTGATAATAAAATTGAAGTCGATGTGATTATTTTCCTTCATGAACTATTTGAGCTGCTCTGATCCAAGGGCGAATCTGACTCCAGCTGAACTTCCTCCATAATCGCAGAAATAAACAGATAGTTTACGAAGCTGAAAGACTCCTCGAGTGCACATTTTAATTATGAATATTAAAGTAATAAACATGATTAAAAGGCTTCAATTATTTGAAGAATATTGAAAAAGGTAGTTATTTTCATACTCTATTCAATACAAATCAATATTCCTCCTCTTCTTATTGTCTTCTGATTGCTTCTCTGAGCATAAATTTCTTTTTAAGCTCCTTTCCATCTTCTATTTGTCTTTGCATCAGACTGAGATATTCCATTGTTTTGTCAAACCTGAATCTCATGATATTTTATTTCGAGTACGAATTAATCATCATTCCATAGTGTTCAATGACCCTATTGGTGACTGTGAACTCATCGACTGGAATATTCACAATGTTAGGGCCATATTTGATAATATCCAAAAGAATATGCTTTTCGATGACTTACCAACCTTCCACGTTTCTAATAATCGAGCTCTTGATTTATGGACCCACCAGATATTCAATAATAGGAGTGAACTCCTACATTCTAGAATTATAGGTCGGCTTTAAGAGTTTTTTATTTGAAAGAATATCCCAAACTGCCTCATTTTATGTAGGCCCCATGATAGCCAGAACTCTATTATACTTTCCTTGAGCCACTAACATTTCTATCACAGTTGCAAGATACCTATCCTTTAAATTCAAAAATAACTCTGGTTTTAAGAGATGTGCAAGTTTTTCTAGTGAAAGGTTCAACGATTAGTAATAGGGAATATTTTTACAGAGATGCTTGAAAAGCTATTGGAGCTCCATGAGAGTATGTGAATTACAGAGCCACTATCTCCATGGCTGCTCGGGGATTTAACCCATCAGCAAATCTTTCCTATTGATTGTAGAGAAGTATGCCCCCATTAAAATTACCTCATCTTCAACTGGGCCTCTGGTATCTTGGATATATATCTTCTCATCTTTGTTTGTTTATTTTTCCTCAACTATACTGCGGAAGAAGTAATTAATATCGTTTGAAAGCAAATTCTTTGACATTTCCGATTACATGATAAGTTGTTTGAGATATAGCTGGTCTGAAAATATGTCTTTCCTTTTGGGAAGAAGTTCAAAATTTGGAAGGTAGTATTCTGGTTTTCCTTGAACTATGACAAGATCAGGGTTGAACTTCTGGCAAACGTCATAAACATCTTTGAGTTGAATGTTTTTATAGTTGAAGGAAATCA
>Ga0100378_1002308_pt1 | contig 19102 bp, 16 predicted proteins | sample CryGeymeta201502_FD_81535 | JGI IMG/M metagenome (GOLD analysis project Ga0100378, IMG submission 81535) | Groundwater microbial communities from Crystal Geyser aquifers in Utah, USA - Crystal Geyser metaG 2015-02 | ecosystem: Environmental > Aquatic > Deep subsurface > Groundwater | place: USA...
AGTCAAGAATTCAAAACCTTCAACTAGTTCAGCCATAATTTTGAATATTTTCCAATCAGTACCACCATCAGCACATTGAAAATTATTTGGGTCAAGTTCACAAATGTCAGTTGGTTCCTTAACATCTTTGATGAATTCATATGCTTCTTCTGCTGTCTCAACGACATGCCAACGATTTATTTCTTCTTCAGTGATAGAACCAAGAGGTACTGATTTTGTTTTCAAAAATTCTAAGAGAGGCCCCCAATATTCTTTTCCTACCAATACAACGGGTGAGCGTTGCATTTTACCTAGTTCCATCAAATCTACTACTTCAAAAAATTCATCCATAGTACCAAAACCACCAGGAAAATAAATAAAAGCATTAGAAGGAGAGATAAGCATCACCTTGCGAGTGAAAAAATAATAAAAGGCAATAGAACTTTTTACATAAGGATTTATACGTTGTTCAAAAGGAAGCTGAATATTGAGACCTACCGAATTTCCACCAGCCTCAAAGGCACCTTTGTTTGCCGCTTCCATCACACCAGGACCACCACCAGTAATAGTCGTAAAACCACCCTTTGCTAACAAAGCACCCATTTGTTCAGATATTTTATAAAATTTATTATCTGGTTTTAGACGAGCTGAACCCAAAATAGTGACTTCATTTTCCATCTTTGACAAAAATTGATAACCTTCGACAAACTCAGACATAATACGAAAAATACGCCAAGATTCACGAAAGTCTCCACTTTCATTCAAAGAATAACTAAAATCCTTTTTCGAATTTTTTTGCATTTTTTCTATAGTCTCCTTTTTCATAAAAAATAATTGTTTAATTAAACATTTTCTACCAAACTAGCAAAATTAAGAAGTTTTTCTTCACCAAGTCTTGGTGCAATGATTTGCATACCAACTGGCAAATTTTTGCTATCATTACCAACTGGGATAGAAATACCAGGCAAACCAGCTACAGCACTAGGACTAACAAAAACATCAGCCAAGTACATTGCCATCAAATCATTGATTTTGCCATTCATATCAAAAGCAGTAAAAGGTGAAGTCGGAGTAATAAGCAAATCTACTTGAGCAAAAGCTTGATTGAAATCTTCGATAATAAGCGTTCTCACTTTTTGAGCTTTACTATAATAAGCATCATAATATCCAGATGAAAGACTATAAGTACCCACCATGATACGACGCTTCACTTCTTCTGGGAAACCTTCTCCACGAGATTTGGCATAAATATTGTACAAATCTTTGGCTTCTTTTGAACGCATACCATAACGCACACCATCGATACGACCAAGATTTGAACTATCTTCACTAGGCACAATAATATAATAAACAGGAATACCATATTTAGTATAAGGCAAAGAAACTGGTTTGAATTCTACTTCCAATTCAGTATGAGCTTTTATTTTTTCAATCTTGTTTTCTACCAATTTTCTAGTTTCTTCGTGCATGCCGTCTGTCTCAAAATATTCTTGTGGCAAACCAATCACAAACTTTTCTTTTTTATTAAGATTTTTAGTATATTCTGGCACTTCGTCTGGTACTGTTGTAGCATCCTTTTCATCACTACCAGCTATTACTTCCATAAGTATCGCAATATCCTCCACAGTCTTAGTCATAGGACCCACAGTATCAAGTGAACTAGCCATCGGCATAATACCATAGCGAGAATTACGACCATAACTAGGACGCAAGCCTACAATACCACAAAAACTAGCAGGCTGACGAATCGAACCACCAGTATCTTCGGCAATAGCAAAAATACATTGATGGTCAGCCACAGCAGCAGACGAACCACCAGATGAACCACCAGCAACTTTGGTCAAATCATGTGGATTAGCGACTGGTCCGTACATAGAATTTTCATTACTAGCACCATGTCCAAAAGCATCACAGTTATTTTTACCAAGTAGTACAGCACCTTGAGCGCGTATTTTGGAAATGACAGTCGATTCAAAAGGTGGAACATAATTGTCCAGAATTTTGGCAGCACCTGTTGAGCGTAAATCTAGAGTGTCAATTGCATCTTTGACTGAAAAAGGAATACCAGTCAGCATTTGTTGCTTGCCACTAGAAATCATTTCATCAGCTTTCTTAGCTTCTGCTAGAGCACTTTCTTCAAATACAGAGATAAAAGCATTGATATCTTTGTTTCTTTCTTTTATTCTATTCAAACAAGCCTTAGTCAATTCTACTGATGTAAATTCTTTGTTTTTCAAACCTTCGTAAGCTTGTTTTATTGTTAATTCATTTAAATTCATATTATTCTTCGGTAGAGTTATCAAAAACGGCGTCAACTTTTAGTAAATCACCAGATTTTTCAGGAAAAAGTGCAATAAGCTTTTGTCTTTTTTCTTCTGAAGAAGCTATCACAATATCTTCGCGTACCACATCTTCTAGACCTGTCACCTGAGTAGTTTCTTTTACACCTTCAGTATCCACTTCTTCGAGCATTTTTATATAACCAAAAACAGTGGATAATTGATCACTGTACATTTCTTGTTTTTCTTCCTCAATCTCCAGACGAGAAAGGGTAGAAATTTGTTTTATTTCTTCTTTTTCTAATTTCATAATTATATGTAATAATAGGGATATTATAGCAAGATGGTATAGATATTGCAAGATAGAAAAAACTTGACTAAATTAGCATAAAATAATAATATATATCCCGTCCGGCTGGTATCATAAGAGCTCTTTCTGTGACCGACGAAGCGGGAGATCCTTATACCAGCCGGACCTCTCAAAATAACAAAAAACATTCCAAAATCAACGGAATGTTTTATTTTATAAAATTATTTACTATTTCAGCATCTTTAGAAAATTTTCCTCATCCAAGATATTCACTCCCAATTCTTGAGCTTTGTCATATTTACTTCCTGGACTTTCTCCAACTATCACATAACTTGTTTTTTTACTAACTGAACCGACGACTTGTCCACCATTAGCTTTTATTTTTTCAGTCACTTCTTCTCTAGAAAGATTTGGCAAAGTACCAGTAAGCACAAAAGTCATGCCAGCTAAATTTTCAGAATCTTTTTGTTTTTTGATAGTTTGGATTTTGACACCATTAGTAATCAAATCTTCCAAAAGTTTTTTATTGTCACTTTCAGCAAAATAATCAGAAATTGATTGTGCCACCCGAGGTCCTACATCGCTCAAATTTTCCAATTCTTCTTTACTTGCTTTCATCAATTTGTTTAAAGTTGCAAAATGTTCTGCAAGTTTTTCCGCAGTCTCCACACCTACATGCAAAATTCCTAAAGCAAAAATAAATCTAGCAAAAGTTACTTTCTTAGCATTATCAATTGCTTCAATAAGATTTTGAGCTGACTTAGTCGCAAAACGCTCCAACACTTCCAAATCACCTAATTTCAAAGTAAAAATATCTGCCACATTTTTTATCAATCCCTCATCTAGCAGTTGTCCCACAATCTTTTCTCCCATACCGTCGATATTGAAAGCTTTTTTGGAAACAAAGTGAATAATATTTTCAAGTTCTTTGGCATAACATTTATTGTTAGAGCAAATTAGTGCGACACCTTCTTTACTCTCTCCTGTAGCGAGACCATACTTTTGTACAACACTCCGACAAACAGGGCACGTCTTTGGTTGTCGCACTTTCTTTTCTTCACCAGTTCGAAGCTTATCCAAAACCCGGACAACTTTTGGAATGATATCACCTGCTTTTTCAACCACAACACTATCTCCTACACGCACACCCAATCTTTCTATCTCATCGAAATTGTGAAGGGTCGCATGTGTAACTGTTGTACCTGCCAATTTCACAGGTTCCATAAGAGCCACAGGAGTCAAAGCACCTGTACGCCCTACTTGCCAATAAATTTCTTTTATTTTTGTTGTTCCTTGTTCCGCAGGAAACTTGAGAGCAATGGCCCAACGAGGAGATTTACCAGTAAAGCCTAAAGCTTTTTGATATTTGATATTATTTATTTTTATAACAACACCATCTATCCAAAAACCAAAAGTATTTTTTTTCTTTTGAAGTTTTTCATAAAAATACCAAATAGCATCAATGTTTTTGCAAACTTGCCAATGTTTGTCAGTCAAAAAACCAAGCTTATCTAGAAGCAATAGTTCTTCCTCTTGAGAATTTATTTGCAAAATATTTTCATCAACTTTGGAAATATCATAAGTAGTAAGTCCAAGTTTTCTATCAGACACAATCTGAGGATCTAGCTGACGAATAGTACCTGCCGCAGCATTACGAGGATTGGCAAAAAGAGCTTCACCATTTTTTTCTCTTTGTTTATTTATTTCTGCCAACATTTTGGCTGACAACCAGACTTCCCCTTCAGCTACCATATCTATATTTTGTTTCAATTTTAGTGGTACTGAGTGAATTGTTTTGACATTGATAGTCACATCTTCCCCCACTTTTCCATCTCCTCTTGTGGCAGCTGTTTCCAACATACCATTTTTATAAGTAAGCACCATATGCAAACCATCAATTTTCAATTCACACATATAATCCAAATCATCAGGTCTTCTACCTACTTCTTTTTCCAAAATTTTCAAATTTCTTTCTTGCCAATCATCCAAATCTTCACGGTTAAAGGCATCATCAAAAGACCACTGCGTAACAGTGTGTGTAATTTTATTAAACTTATCAGCAGGCTTCCCAGCTACTCTCTGAGTTGGTGAATCTGGTGTAACTATTTCTGGATGTTCAGTTTCAATCTTACGCAATTCATCCATGAGTCCATCGTACATCTGATCAGTCACTTCTGGGTCATTTAACACATGATAACGATAACGTAAATCATCTATTTGTGCACGAAGTTTTTCAATTTTTTTAATATCTAAATTCATATCTGTATAATCTTTAAAAGAAGTTTAAATCAATATTAAAAAACAAGAGAAAAATACCAATTCAAAATCTGAGTTCCCCAAAACATAGCAATAAAAGTAGCTACAGTCAAATAAGTTCCAAAAGCCACTTCTGTTTTCATACCTTTTTTCTTCATCAAAACTAAAATAATACTAAATATGCCACCAACTACATAAGCAATCCAAAGTGCCAAAATAGTCAATTTCCAACCAAGTAAAATTCCCATAAGAAGTCCTATACGTATATCTCCTCCACCAACCCATTTACCCTTAGAAATAACAAATTGTAAAAGAAAAAATCCAGCACCAATAAGAGCTCCCAATGTCATGTCAAACCAATTTGCACCAAAAAATAAAGAAACAATAAAAAACAATAAAGAAGCTCCTAGAGTCACAGCATCAGATACTTCCAAGTGCTTAGTATCATAAACAAAAATAAAAGTAAGCACAAACAGAACTAAACAATCTCTAATTATAGAAAATAATGAAAAAGTAGCAAAAGAAGAATAATAAAAAAATACAAAAACAAATAATAAAGCCATCACAAATTCAACAATAGGATATTGTAAAGATATTTTATTTTTACATTCTCTACATTTACCTCTCAGCAAAATATAACTGACTAAAGGAACATTATCATACCATTTTATTTGTTTGTGACAATGAGGGCATTCCGATCTTTCCATCAAAGATCTCTTATTATATAGACGCCACTCCAATGCATTCAAAAAGCTTCCCAATACCAGTCCAATAATAAAAAATAAGATGTATGATGATAATATCAAAAACATAGCTAATAGTAAAAAATTATAAGATAATTATAACACAAAAAAACAACTTAAAAAAGTCCTTAATAAGGACTTTTTTAAGAAGTATAATACCTAAAATTATTGACCGACAATACCTGATTCAGTAGCAGTAACAGCACCAAAATCAAATCCACCAGCACCCACTTCCAAACTAGCTGTAATTTGGTAAGCTGTTCCAGCTTCAGCAGTATACGTATAAATGTTTACATCAGAATTGATTGGATCACTAGGGACTAATCCCATATAAGGAGAAGTACAACTAGCACTAAATCCATTTGTATCTAGACAACTATGTGTTGAATCACCCAAAGTGATACCAGTTGCTGTAGTTGTAGGATACGCATTATTATCTGTATAGTACAATTCAAGAGCAGTTTGCACTTGTCTAATATCTGAAAGACGTTTTGCATCGTTAGCTTTTTGACGAGCTGAACCTAAAGCTACAACAGCCAAGGTAGAAAGCACACCAATGATAGCAATGACGACCAAAAGTTCTATCAAAGTAAAACCTTTTTTATTCATTCTTATCACCCCCCTCCATATTTTTCAAAAATAACTTCATAATTCCTTAAATTACTTTTTTATAGTTGTAATACATCTTTTACTTTATCAACAGTTTCTGAGGGCTTAAAGTGTGCCTTGATAAGATAATCTACAGCTCCCAATTCCAAACCTTTTTCTACATCATCTTTCTGACCTAAGTTAGTCAAAAGGATCACTGGTATTTGAGCAAGATTTTTGTCCTTTTTCAGATTTTCTAAGACAGTGAATCCATCCATCTTTGGCATCAAAACATCTAACAGAATAATATCAGGCTTCTTTTTCTTCGCCATTTCAAGACCTTCTTGTCCATCAGTGGCTACAACTATTTTAAATTTTTCTAGTTCAAATTTTGTTTTATAAATGTTACCTAAAAAAGTATCATCTTCAACAAGTAGAACTACAGGAACTTTGTTTGGCATATAAAAAAGTTAGTATCTATATATAAAATTATAACAAAATAAACAAGATTTAACTAAACTGCTTGTGGATAAAAAACTAAAAATTTCTAAGAGCAAGCCCAATAGATACGGCCATACGAGGTCCCAAATTATCCAATATTTTTTTTATTCCATCTTGATGCATTACTCTAGCCCAAGGATTAGCAACAAATACTTTCATATCAAACTTTTGAGTGATATAATCTTGTATCACAGGAAACAAACTAGCACCACCAGATAAGACTATTTTTTCTGGTCTCTTACCAATATTACCACTTTGTCTAAGATACAAATCAAAACTATATTTTATTTCTTGTACTATTGGATCTAAAATTGAGACAAAAGACTCTGATGACAATTTCATATTTTCAAGAGACAAACTACTTTTTACTTTTGAGGCGACATCTTCTTCCAATCCAAGTGTGCTAGCTAATATTCTATCAAAATCATTACCACCAATGTGCAAACTACGATAAGTCATAGGTGTAGCATTATCAATAATGAAAAAATTGGTTCTCTCAGCTCCAACGTCAACAATCATCGAAACAGTGGTGTCTCTACCTACCAATGAACGTGTCAAAGCAAAAGCTTCTGTCTCGAGCTCCATAAGTTGTAACCCCGATCTTTGAAAGATTTTAGAGTAAAAAGAAATAAGTATCTTAGGAGCAGCTGTAACCAAAAGTGTTATATTACCATTCTTATTTTCTACAGGTATCTTTTGTGGAATTACCTGCATTTCCTCAATTGGGTAAGGAATCATCTTTGCAACCTCAGCTTTCACAATAGTAGATATTGCTTTTTCCTCTACTTTTGGCAAATTGATAACAGTATGAAAAACCTGTGATACAGGCAGGCTAGAAGAAGCATGTTTAGTAGATACTTTTGATTTTTTCATCAAAACTTTCAACATGTCAGCATACTGATTTATACGATCTTCGTCTGACAACACTACTTGCATTTGTGACAAAGAATTATCTGTCTTCATTACTTTATCTTGTGGAAAATAAGCTTGAGCATTTTCAGGCTTTTTTTCTTCTTTATCTTCTATTTTTTTTGAATTGTGCAAGTGTATATCTAAATTTTTTTCCAAAATACCGTAAGTCCAGAGTTGAGGTCTATTTTTGGTATTTTTTAATTCTACCATTTTGATACCATGTGCTCCGATATCTACACCCAAATAACTTTTTTCTTTTGCCATAAAAAATAATTAGATGTTTATATTATAGCATAAAAAACATTCATACGCCAATCTTTTAGTCAATACTCATCTGTAAACCAAATTCATCCACTTTCAAAAAAATGTCTCCTTGCAAATCAGTTCGCCAAATAGTACTACTTGATGAAATTCTTTCTAACCTTTTCAAAACTCTACGAGAAGGATGACCAAACTTATTATCAAGACCACAAGAAACGATAGCCTCTTGTGGCTGAACCATCTCTAGAAAATCTTCAGTAGAAGAACTATCACTACCATGATGTCCCATCTTTAAAATATCTGCTTTTAGTTGTTCTCCATAGGTAGCTAATAAATATTTTTCCAATTCTTCCTCAGCATCACCCATAAATAACAAATTTTTATCAAGATAACTAAGTGAAAAAACGATGGAAGTATTATTAGCATTGGCCTCAACTTTTGAATTAGGGATATTTTTATTTTGCTTGATAGAATGATCAGGATAAAAAACATGCAAAGAAGTGCTGGCGATATCCCAAACATCTTCTTTTGATACTTCTATATAATTGGCACCTTCTTCTTGAACGGCTGACCAAAAAGCTTCCCACATACTATCCCCTCTTTTTTCAAGCCCATTGTAAACAATATTTTTAACTTGAAATCTCTTTAAAACTTCTGTACAACCACCATAATGATCCAAATCTGGATGTGTGATAAGAATATAATCAATATCATGGTCATAATAAGGCATCACACCTCCCAGAGCTTCGAGAATTCTACCATCTATCGCACAGTCGACCAACATTTGCTCTCCATCGGGAAATTCAATGAAACTAGCATCCCCCTGACCAATATCTAAATATGTAACTTTTAAACCATTTTTGATGGTAACACCGGCGACATCTTTTGAAATATTTGCACCATTATTTCTTCTAACAAAAAATAACATTCCCAAAATAATTATTAAAATTAACAACAATACTACTTGTAGTTTTTTCATACTTTTTTATTTTTATAATTTTTAAAAACAAGATAAATAATAAATAAATAACTAAAAAACATCAACCACATAGGAAAAGACAAATCAATTGTGGCAAAAGATAAATCTGCAAAAAATTTGACCACAATCACAATATACTTCATGGCTACATATCCCAACCAAGCCAATACTTTGGCCAATGGCAAAAACAGCAAACTTAAAACCAAAACGGCAAAACCAGCAAACATAATCCAAGGTAAAATCCACAAAATCAAAATATTAACTATAGGTGAAACGATTGATAAACGATTGAATTGATAAAGAATCAAAGGTAAAGTGGCCGCAATAGCCGCCAAAGTTGTTACCAAAGAATCACGTAAAGAAAACTTTTCAGGCACCCAATTGAAATATTTACCAATAATAGGTACAAGATAAACAAGTCCCAAAGTAGAAATAAAAGAAAGTTGAAAGCCCACATCCCAAATCAAAATATATGGATTTTGCAATGTCATCATCAAAACTGTCAGAATCATCACATTACCCACTCTAGCTCTACGTCCCAATTGTTTTGTCAATAAAACCAAAATGCCCATAATACCGGCTCTTACCACCGAAGCGCTAGCACCAGCAAAAATAACAAAAACAAAAATACCTAAAACAATTAGCCAAAAAGCTTTTTTACGAGGAATATAAAGACGTATACAAAATGCAATCAAAATAGTAGAAATAATCGTAATATTGTAGCCTGAAATTGCCACAATATGCGTGACACCAGTACGACTAAACAAATCATTCAAAGTACCAAGTCCTCCACGATAACCATACAAAAGACCCGCCATAAAACTAGCATAAGGCTCATGCCACAAAACATTTATTTTTGAAGCAATCACAGTTTTGATAGCAAAAATTTGTTTAAAAAAAACATTCCCACCATTATCCCCTATTTTTTCAATCTTTTTTGGAGCGCAATCAACATAGACACCATAACGTGCCAAATATTTATCATAACGAAAATCTTCAACAGGTTCTGGTTTTTTTAGAAAACAAGTCAGACGTAATTTATCACCATAACTATAACGTGGATAAAGACTTGATTTGAAATAAAATTTTCCTTTTACTTCTTTTTTGTCATACACCAACTGTCCATTTTTACTATCAGAAACAAACAAAGCAGAAACAATGTACCTCACACCATCCAGACGAATATCTGGTTCAGCGCTCACAAAACCCTCGACTACCTTTGTATTTTCTACATAATGTAATAAATCTTTTTCAGTATTCTGTAGCAAAACCAAATAATAACGTACTAAACCTAAAATAAAAAATAATAAACAAAAACATAAAAATCTAAACAATAAATTTTTCCAAAAAATAATTATAAAAAAAAGTAAAACAAAAAGAGTAGTCAATAAATAAAGCATGGAAAAATTGAAGTCCCAAATAGAAACCAAAGCTACTGCCAATAAAAAAGAAAAACAGAACAAAAAAAATGTCCTGCTTTTTGAATGTAAAAATCTTGTCATACCCCTCCTAAAAATATTTGTAAATTGTTGTTTTTAAATTCGTCTTATTAGTAATCGCTTAGATAAACATCTTCACCACTATCTGTCTTAAATTTTTTGTTAGTACCATCTTCAAGATTCTCTTCTACCGGCAAATTAAAGATTTCTTCCATTGGTAAACCTACAGGAGGTTCGGCAGCTTTTGTCTCAGCTTTTTGAACCATTGGTGTTTTCACATGAGACATTGGAAAATGCCATAAAGTAGCCAACTCTTCGATATTCAAAACAAACCAAGGAGACGCAAAGCCAATTTTTCTTTTTTTATAAGCTTTTATCAAATCTGTTTGCTTACGAGCTTTTTTCTTTTTGTTACGAGAAGAACTAGAAGCCTTTTCAACAATAGAATTCGCTGTAGGACTATTGAATTGTCCAATAGCACCTTTGAGTGCATTTACACCTCTCTCAGGCTTAAAAACCTCTTTTCTAGCGACATAGACAGCTCTCATCTTGGTTTTGAAACCAATCTTTGCTATTTTCTTTTCCATGTCTTCTACAAGCTTCATTTGACCTGGTGTCAAAAATTTTAGCTGATTTCTATCTTCAGGACGAGTAGCAGCTTTATCTCCACCTTCTGATCTAGCCGTCCCAGACAATTGAGCACTGATTTCTTCAAAACTTTTTCCCAATTCTTTCGAAATAGGATTGTCAGTCAAAAAAGATAAAGGACTTTTTTTAGGAGCGACTTTTTCACCAATTAGTTCTTTTATTTTAGCGATAACTTTTTCTTTCCAACTATTATCAATAGGTTCAACAATAATTTGAAACCACATTTGTTCTCCTTGTCCAATACGTGAGAAACTTTCTAGGAAAGTACCCATAGGATCTTTGAGAACTGTATCTTTAGAAATATTGTGTTCAAATTCACGATAAGAGCGAAGTGGATAAGCAAAAGTCTCAGCCAAACTAAAATCTCCCACCCAAACGTCATATTCATCATTAGGATATTTTGAAGGCATTACATCCACATAATCCTCTACTTCGGTAATTTCGGCATCAGGATATTGAGCATATACAGAAGCTTCAACCAAATCACGAAATTTTTCTTCTGTCCAAATCAAAAATTGAATATAACCTTCGATACTGACAATTTCCATACTAAACCAACGTTGTTTGTAACCTTCACGAAATTTATCATAAAAACCTGGTTTATCAAAAGCACCAGCAAGATGTGTAAAAAGTTGTTCTACCGCCAATGGTGTCTGAACATTTTCAGGTGGAATATCAATAGCCAACAAAACAGATTTCCATTTGGAAGTATTCTTAGTATCTTGAATATGATCAGCATAAAATGCCACAATAGCAAAACCAAGCAACCACACAAAAAAAAGCCACCCAAAAATGGCAAATAAATCAAGTACAATAAGACCCGTAGGTTGAGCAAAAAAATCTGCAAGAATAGTAAAAATACTAGTCAAAGAAAAGTCCATAACTAAACATTTAGTAATTTATGGATAATAGGATACAAGATTAGTAATCCTAAAAATAAAAACCACCAGCCATGCGTACCAGCCACATAACCAGCAAAATATACTAAAAACAACAAGATTATTACAAGTACCGTAATAAGATGTTGCAAAATTTCATCACTCATAAAAGTATTAATTAAAGCAAATCTATTATAACACAAAATGAATTAAGGAGGAAGAAGCTTCCTAACATCTTGACAAATAGATCAAAATGTGCTATACTCGCCAGTTCAAAAAAAGCTAATTTTTAGCCTTTTTTGATGTTATTTACAATTGAGAGATTAGTGCAAATTTGTGGTTGTGGCTAGTGAGTTCAAGTACATTTTGTACGTGAACACAAGGCCTCAACCACGCAGACAAAAAGGAGTTTTTGCACATGCGTATGGCCATTCTTCTCGCTCTTTTCTTGGGCGGCAACTTTCTCGTCGCCTGCGACTTTGCCCCGGACAACGATCCGTCGTACAACACCGGCGATACGATCATTTCGGATGGTACGAACGTCACAACAACGGATGTGAATTCCGATACCCTACAGACTACGGCCAACGACACACAGGTGCCACAGGATACGACAACACCGACCGACACCGTCCTGCAGTTGGACACTTACCTGGCCGATACTGGCCCGGGAGATACCACCACGACAGCGGACACGTCCGAGGAAACCTTCGACACGCAGATGACAGACACGTCGTCAACTGAAGATTCCTCTTCTTACGAGGATACCCAGGTAACTGATACTTCCTCAGAGGAGGACAGCTACACGGGTCCGGTCTGGCCTTGCCCAAAGGAATTCCAGCCTGGCGACCTTCTGCATACCAGTATCCCCGCCGGGGACGCTTACATTTACCTGCTGGACAAAAACAGCGAAAGAATGATGATCCCCCAGCTTGGAATTTTCAACAGCTGGTACTCCGATTTCCTCGGGGTCAACTCTGTGCCGGTGGAGTGTCTAACGCTCTACCCCCTGCGCAGCCAAGGCCCTGTGCTCGTCGGCTACCGCCCAGGTAGCAGGATCATTCAAGATCCAGTAGCACCCCAAACCTATGTCATCCTCCCCGGCTCCCTCATTGCGGAGGTCAATAGTGAAGAGTTGATCAAAAGCATTTACGGAGATTCCTGGCACAACCGCCTCGTCGTCGTAGATGACGTTACTTTGGCCAACTACATGGTTACGGACCCGATAACAGAGCCACTGCCCCACGACGGCATGCTCGTCAGGAACAGAGATATGCTCCAGGATGAAAGAGTCTGGTACGTCAAAGACGGCCAACTCGTTGAGATCCTGGACGGCGCAGGCTTCTGGCAGAACGACGTCGTCGCCACTCCGGAGGCGACGCTCAACCAGATGCCGGTTTCCACGGAAACCATGACCCTGGAGGACGTGATAAACGAACTCCGAGAACAGCTCTGACCCACTAATCTCTCAAATGTTCGTTGCTTTTTCCATACAAGGAAGAAGCAACGAACTTGAGAGTCTTCCGATGATATCGGAACTGATGAGTCCTCAAAGGACGAAACTCTAAAAAAATAAAAACAGACTTATAATCAAGTCTGTTTTTTATTATCTAAAATAATACTTATTACTTAAGTCTTACTTCTTACTAATCTTCTGCCAAACAACGAGTAATGGACTAGCCAAGAAAATAGATGAGTAAGTACCAAAGAAAATACCAATAATAAGAGCCAAAGAGAAATAATGGATAGTACTACCACCAAATAAGAACAAGGCAAATAAGACAATCAAAGTAGTAAAAGAAGTATTCAAAGAACGCACAAGTGTCTCATTGACACCTTTGTTTACTATCTCGTCAAATTTTTCATAACCATATTTTATCAAGTTTTCACGTACACGATCAAATACCACAATAGTATCATTGACAGAATAACCCAAAATAGTAAGCATAGCCACCACAAAAGGAATATCTACTTCCACATTATAAAACTTACCCAAGATTGCAAAGACACCCATGGTAATAGTCACATCATGAATAAGAGCAATAATAGCAGTGATACCATATTTCCAAGATTGTACAGGCTTTGATACTTTACGAAAAGCGTAAGCTACATAAAATACGATAGCCAAAACCACGGCGATAGCAGCTTCAAATGAACGTTTTTGAAGTTGTGAACTAATAGCAGGGCCAATAGTTTCTACTCTATCTTCGATAAGTCTATTTTCGACAATTGTACTATTAACCGCTTCTGTTGAAGAAGCATTCTCTACAGTAGTAGATTCAAGATTTATAAGTTGACTATCACTTCCATCAGTTACCACAGACAAACCATTGTCTTTGATAACTTCAAATTTATCACGTAAAGTATTCAAGATAACTGTATGTTCTTCTTCTGAAATGAAACGCATCTTCAATAAATAGCCAGTTTCTTCAGTTGGTTGTACCAACACATTACCATAAGTATTGTCAGCAAAGACATCTTGTACAGCACTAATAGAAGGTCTTTCTGAAGTAAAACTAATCTCCAATAAAGAACCACCTGTAAAGTCAATCCCTGGTTTAAGACCAAAGATAGCGATAAAAATAATACTTACTAAAACAAGTAAAGATGAAATAGCAAAGAATATTTTTCTTTTTCCAACGATATTGAGCATATTTTTATTTTTGTTCTTTATGAGTAAAAGTACCTAAGAAAAACCAACCCCCATCACGTTTTTTGAACCAAGGTACCACAAATCTAAGCATCACTCTAGTAATAGTAATAGCACTAAACATAGATAATAGTACACCAAGTCCAAGAGTAACAGCAAAACCTTGTACAAAACTAGTACCAAACCAAATAAGTAATACACAAGTAATAAGAGTAGAAATATTACCATCACGAATAGATGACCATGCACGTTTGAAACCTTCTTCTACAGCAGTCTTTAGACTCTTACCTTCTTTCAATTCTTCTCTAAGACGTTCAAAAATAAGTACATTCGCGTCCACTGCCATACCAATAGAAAGTATGAAACCAGCGATACCAGCCAAAGTAAGTGTCACACCAATAACTTTGAAAATAGCCAAAGTCAAAGTAATGTAAACTGATAAAGAAATCACTGCCAACAACCCTGGTAGACGATAAAACAATAACATGAACAACATAACAACCAAGACACCTACAATACCAGCAACCAAACTAGCTTTCACAGATTTGGCACCAAGCGTAGCACCGACAGTTTGTTGTGAAATCAAATCAATAGGTACTGGCAAAGCACCTGCATTCAATCTTTGAGAAAGTAATTTAGCATCTTGTAAAGTGAAATTACCAGTAATCACCGCTCGTCCATCAGTAATAGCCGCTTGTACAGTTGGAGCACTAATTATTTCATTATCCAAAAATATTGCAACTTGTTGACCTAAATTACGTTTTGTAATATCTGCAAAAAAGTCTTTTCCTTCACTATCGAAATTTAGAGCAACTTGAATAGCACCTGTCTGTCCATCACTTACCACTTCTGAACGCTCTAGATTTTTACCAGAAAGATTAGTATTTTTCCAAGGATCTTGTGGAGGTAAAATATCAGTCACACTTTGTGTTCTAATAAGAATTCTAGATACTTCATACTCTGTGGTATTTCTTTCATCTTTCTTGAAAATAACATGATAACCAAAAGGTGTTTCTACAGGTCCAATAATCTGTCCTTTCTCAGCTTCAAACACAGCACTTTCAAATTCTGGTACCATCATATCTTTACCAAACCAACCTAAGTCTCCTCCATTTTGAGAAACACTTGGGTCTGTTGAATTGTCTTTTGCCAATTGTTCAAAATTATCAGCATTAGCTTCATTATAAATTTCTTGAGCTTTGGCAAAAGCTTCTTCTTTTGTATATTGTTCATTGTTACAATTTTGAGAACCAAGATAACAAATCAAAATGTGACTTGCTTCTACTTCTTTTGCTCCGTCACGTGCAGCACCTCTCTTCAATATATTGTAACCTTCTGTACTTTCTACAATATTTTTACTAATTGTTCCTTCTTTTACATCTTTGGCCCAATCATAAATTTCTGTATATTGAGAATTAGCAGAAATATAATTCATATAACCACCATTGTTCTTACTATTTTCATCTTCTGAATTTTCTGTAGCAAGAGTTTCAAAAACAGAACTATCTTTTTTTACTTGTTTTAATAAATCATTAGCACGTGCTTTAGCATCTTTATTATATTCATCCATTTGTGTTTGTTCTTCAGCTGTCAATTCACGTGGTGGTTCATTATTTATTTCTTTAAATTCAAGAATAGGTGTAGCACCAATCATAGAGATAGCTTGTTGTACATCTGATACACCAGGCAACTCTACAATAATACGTTGATCTTCACCTACTTGAGTTGTTTGCACTTGTGCTTCAGACACACCAATACCATTTATTCTTCTTTCAATTACATCTCTTACACCTTCTACCGCAGCAGATTCTTCACCAGCAGGTATATTACTTGTATCTGCTTCATATACAAGATGAGCGCCACCTTGCAAATCTAATCCCAAACGAAAATCACGTTCAGGAACTTTTGGTAAACCCAAATGTATAGTATTGTTTGCCCAATCAATACCTTTGTTAAAAACTTGTGGAGCGACAAAAACGCTAGACACAAATAGTAAGGCAATAATGCCAAAAATCCCCCATCTTATTTTCCCACGAATATTTGCTTTTGTCATAATTTTACTTAGCTCCCGAAACAAGTCGAGAAATTATTTGTAATTCTAAAAGCTCTTAGCAAAATAAAGAGCATTCAATTGGTGACTATTGTACTTGTTTTGTATTAAAACGTCAAGGTTAGTTAGTAACAATAATAGCTTGACAGTTTATACTGCTTTATTTAGCAATGTAGCTTGAAAATAACATTTATTTAAAAAATAAATAATTATTAATAAAAAATTAAAAATGATATAATAATATTATCCTTAATTTTCTAATAACTTTTTATGGAACAAAACAAATTAATAACTATCAAAAAATATTGGGACATCACAGAAGCTGACTTAGCAAAAAGTTTACTAGATAGCGCAGGTATAAATTGTTTTCTAGCCAATGCCAATATGGTAGCAACTTATGGTCTCATCGCCAATGCAATGGGAGGGATAGAATTACAAGTAAAAGAAAGTGATGCAAAAAAAGCTCTAGAGATTTTGAATTCTATAACAAAATAAAAAAACAGTGTAAAACTGTAGTCATAATCTATATAAACAAGTGAAGGCCCGCCTCGCTCCATGATATTCATGGTTTGAGACGGGCCTTTTAAACTAAATCCTCCTAACTACGATGGACGAAGGTGAAGTACTGTTCACCCAACATCTGATCGCAGGATCGATGCCCTTCGTTCGAGACCATCAGACGCGCACCATAACCGTGAGACACGCCTCGACTCGTCAAAGCCGGTTGCACACGCTGACGCTGCTCGCGCTGTTCCTCGAGATGCAGTTCAATCTTGAAGACGTTCATCGCACGAACCTTCTCCCAGACGAACGTGGGGACGTGGAGTTGCCACGTTGCGATTGACTTCTGTTGCTCACGACTGTAACGTGACAGCAACTCATCCTGCTCACCCTCAAAGATGAAAATGAAATTCCCTTCATAGTGCTTCGGGAGTCCCAGTTCAACAGGCCACGCATTGTACTTCCCAACGATCTCAAGGTGGTCGTTGTAGCCATCGAACATGTGCAGCCCACGGAGATCGTCACCAATCTCGTAATGAGACAACACATCATCAGAGTAAGCGTACAACAAATCCCATCCTTCGTAATCACCACGCTTCTGACGAAGACGCGTAAACTTCTCGAGTGAAGGGAAAGCCTCGAAGACACGCCCCACGAGATCTAGTTGACCCCGCTCAATTTTGCCATCCTTGCAATCAATCCACCTGTTGAGATTGTTCCAGTGACCGCAAGTGATCCACTCGAGAAGAGTGAAAGTTTGTGGTGCACCAAACATCACGATGGTGCGAGGCAGGGTCTCCTTGAGCGGGAAAGACTCCCCCGTGAACGTAAACTCCTGTTGAGTCAAAGCACTAAAGAATTCCTCACGCGCCAGGTCATTACCATCCCTTTTGAGGACGGCGAGGTTGTTGATGAGAACGCGGATGTCCGACGCAAGAGCATCCCACTGTCGCAAAGCAGCTGTAGGACTAGCAGTCGAATCGATGATAGAAGCGAGCATGTCGCTCAACCTCTCGCCCATCTGTCCGCGTCGACGACCGAAGCACTTGTTGCCCGCAAGCTTTTGAAGCAGGATGGCGACTTGTGCATCACGAATGAAGCTTTCTTCAGGCACTGTTATTCACTCCTTGTGATAACCTCTGAAGTAGTATCTCCTAGGAGATACCAAGTATACGGTCTATTCGGACCGGCTACCTCCTGGGAGATAACGTCTTTTTATAACACATTTTCATTATGTTGTCAATACAAAAAAGACAGTCTAAAACTGTCTTAATAATCTATGTAATTTTTTTTAAAATCAGTGAAATCCGTATTAAAAAGTGAAGCCCCGCCTGGAATAAATCCTGACGGGGTTTTGCATCGCTTGTTTCAGGCGCGATGTACTAGCCTGTAGTTGCCCCTCCGTCGCCGAAAGTACAACTTGATCTCCTTCAGGGCACGTGATGTTGTACTCCCCAGAATGAGGAGTCCCCCACTGATCATGGCAGTGGAGACGATGATGACCAACAACATCAGACACGCCCACATTTCCATGGACAAGCTGTTCAAAAAATCGAACAAAATGACCTCCTCACCGCTGAATTGCGGATACTATATAATAGCACAAATTAGGCAAAAAGTCAATAGTTGTGTCCTAATTTGTAGTAATTTAATATATTTTTAAAACAATAAAAAAACGCTAAATTAAGCGTTTTTTATAAAAATTAAGTTGATGGAAGCCCAAGACCAGAGCGCTAGGCGCAACTGATCTTGAGTCTTCGTGTGAGATACTACCAGAGTTTTTTGACATTCTCCTTGACCTTGACCAGGCGCGGAGCCACCTTGCGGATGACCAACGGCACCAAGCAGGCGGCAGTGAAACATGTGAAAGTCAACATCATGAGGGAATGAATACCCTCGGAGCTGATGTGGGGCATGATCTCTTCTCCTTCCTTTTTTCTTCTCTTCCACGTCAAAAAATGACGCGAGCAAAATTATAGCTCAATTTTACAAAAAAGTCAATATATAAAAGTTCAAGTTAATCTGGAACCACTTGGTTAATAACTTCATTGGGAGTAAGATAATTAAGACCCTTTCTAGGACGGCTGTTAAGCCGTTCTTGAATTAGTAGTATTTGTCTATCACTAAT
>Ga0100378_1002309_pt1 | contig 19099 bp, 14 predicted proteins | sample CryGeymeta201502_FD_81535 | JGI IMG/M metagenome (GOLD analysis project Ga0100378, IMG submission 81535) | Groundwater microbial communities from Crystal Geyser aquifers in Utah, USA - Crystal Geyser metaG 2015-02 | ecosystem: Environmental > Aquatic > Deep subsurface > Groundwater | place: USA...
AGAGATTGAACTGTGCTTTTGTGATAGCTTTGAGTTCTTTGTCAGAATGCTCCCTTGTGAAGAAATAGATGAGAATATTGTTGAATTACAATAGATGACAGAGGTTGTTTGTTTGGACGAAGTGGTGGAGATACTTGGAGTGCTAAGTTTGAAGAATGTTCTTTGGAGTTTTGTCAATGGTGGTCACAGTGTCGGTCCACTTGGTGTTCTGGTAGGCTATCTTTTCGAGGGCTTTGCTGAAATTTGCCTATTTGAGATCCATTAATCAATTTGCTTCTAATAGATGGAATGACTTGACTCTATGCGCTTATATTCAAATGTATAAAACACTTATCAATATCGTATCAATATATGCTGTTCCCTCTTGATAGTGTTTTGAATTTTTCAAAATGAAACCAAGCTATGAATCTTGAAACCACTAAAAGTAGTTTATAATTTGATTTAGTGATGGAAAAAGATGATGTTTCGGCCTCAACACGGTTCAGGTACCGGAAAGTCTAAAGAGAACAACATCTCAATAACTACATCTCCTTCAAACGATAGAATGAAGTAAGTATCTCTTCAATCAGAAACTTTTCTCACCTCAAAGAATAGCAGACATCAAAAGAGTCTATCACCATGGAATTTGTGGAAGAAATCAGCACAAACATTTAGTGGTGCTCGACCGTATCGGAAATGTCAAAGTACAAGAATTCAAAAAACTATTTGAAGAAGATGAGCTTGTCAGCTTTATCAACCAACGTATGATCGAGCTCTGCGAGTACCACCTTGAGTAGAAAGACCAAATTATCTGGATCATAGACCTAAATGGCAGAATCATGCAGTTGGCTTCAAAGAAAGTGATCGATCAGCTTGTAAAGATCATCCGCAATCTACAAACTTATTTCCCAGATGTCCTCTATCGGTACGCCATGCTTTATGCAGTCTTGTCTTCGTCAATACGCCCATGCTTTTTGATACAATCTGGAATAAGCTACTACCATCCATTCATCCTCATACCCAGGAAAAAATACTGATGGTGGGCGATGAACTGTAAAATTTGTATGAATTTGCTGAGCCTTCCATCCTTCCCGATTTCTTAGGAGGAGATGTAGAATTAGAAGAATTTTTGTCAGGATAAGAGTACCATAAAAAGTAGAAGGAAGAAGAAGAATAATAATAAGATCAATAATAGGTTGATTTTTCACAGCTGAAGGCTGCCTTAGGAGGGCTTAAAATTCCTGGTCGATCCCTACAATCTGTGAGTCAGACACCTCTGAACACAGAAGCAGATGAAAATAAGTGATTGATAGAATTTTAAATCTGTTCTAAAATTTAAAATATGGAGTTCGGATAAGGAAAAATAGCTGGAAAATACATTGCAGGGCCCAAAATCGGCAGTGGTTCATTCGGTGAGGTATACCTAGTTAACTTGTTCGGCACCCAATAAGTTTACGCGCTTAAGAAAGTATTTCCCATTCGAAGTAGGAAGATGATAAGTCAAAGCAGCTGCAGCTTCAGGCATAAGCAAAGATATTGAAAAATCTCGAAGGAGGAGTTGGTTTTTCAAAGGTGTATTGGCAAGGAAATGAATGCAAGTCCAATCTGATGGTCATTGATCTGCTAGGACCGACCATCGAAGACCTCTTTGCTATGTGCAATCGCAAGTTTAGCCTGAAAACAACTCTGATGCTCGCTGACCAATTCGTAAGGATGATCTTAATCAGCTTCAAAGAATTGAATGGTTACATTCAAAAGACTATATTCATCGCGACATCAAACCGGAAAACTTTTTGATGGGTCTTGGAAAAAAATCTCATATTGTCCATCTCATTGATTTTGGGCTCAGCAAGAAATATAGAGATCCCAAAACTCATCAGCATATTCCATACAAATAAAACAAAAATCTTACAGGAACAGCCAGGTATGCTTCAATCAACGCTCATCTGGGGATAGAGGAGAGCAGAAGAGATGATCTTGAATCTATCGGATATATGCTCGTATATCTAGCTCAAGGCTACCTTCCCTGGCAAGGAGTGAGAGTATTTTTTGCTCTATTTAGGCCAACAACAAAATGGAAAAGTACCAAAAAATTATGGAGAAAAAGATGACCATTCCAATCTAAATTCAATGCAGACATCTACCAATCTAATTTTCAATCTATCTTAACTATTGCCGAGCTCTCAAATTTTAAGACAAGCCCAATTATACTTACCTGAGAGACCTTTTCCAGGACCTCATGCACAGATAAAATATTTCATATGATATGGAATATGACTGGTGCAGTCTTAGCGAAGAACGTGAGCTTGAAAACAGCAAGATAAAAATTTAAATCGGGAAGGCTGTAGATAACAGTAGATTTGATGATGACAGTGATTCCTAAGTTGTGATTGAAAATGAAAAGGAAGATGAACTCTAACTACTGGAGGACGGCGAGGAAAATATATAAGATTCGATGATAGATGTATCTGAAAATTAAATGGCTCGAAAGCGGGAGAAAAACCTGGATGATCTTGAGGAAAAGAAGAACAAGCTTCTTTTTGATTAGTGAGCAATTATGTGGATCTATGCATTCAAATTATCACTCTTAATTAGCATCTAGTTTTACTTGCTTTCGAGGCTGGCATAAGCCTGATAAGTTTATTTCTCTCTCTAAAGCTTACACTCTTTCCTTCAGGTATGCATTCTACTTGATAATAAACCCATTTTGGATTTTGAGCTTCTGCTCTCTCTTGATTGATCTATTGATTCCTTAAATCTTTTTCCTGCTCTCATTCTCGAGTTTTTCCCAACAGCCGAAAAGATCTTCCAGTTGCATGCCTGAACAATTGTTCTCCTTTGCGTGATCCCAGTTTTTGATAGCATTTTATAGTCTCTTTCTCATTTTTTCCTACTTCAGCTCAAGTTCATATTTAAACTGCTAAAGATTGACTCGCTTTGAGTAGTCTTCCTTTTTCTATGAGTGTATCTTATTCTAGTACATTCTGCTCAGTTTACTGAGGGATTCCTTGAGCTAGCTATTTTACAACTGCAACATTTTAACACTCTAGCCTTTAGCTTCTTAATGATCACTGGAATTCTGGAGTTTCTTGACTTTCTCACTTTATTCATAATACTCCAGTTTTTGCATCAGACTGAGCTCTTTTTGTTTTAACTTTTTGCCAACCTACTGAACTTTGTTGTATTAAATAGACATCAGTCTGAATTTTTATTCATAGTAGGCGACCTTCGATATGAGTTCTTCGTTTTTGGCAGCCTCACTCAGACTGCTGCTAGAGCTTGATATGTATTATCCTTTGAGCTTGTAGTTTTCTTTGATAACTTCCTTGTAAGTTTTTTTCAATTGTTCATAATCCTCGACAATATTCTTTGTGCTTTGGGCATGAGCATCAAGCTAGCTGATCCTTTTGTCCTTGACATCCGCTTATTGGGCTAGATTTGCAACTTCTTTGGTTAAAGTTTAATTTTTCAGAGTCATCTTATGCATATCTTGATCATAGAGCTCCTTATCATTTTGGCTCTTTTGCTAAAGTAATTATTTGGCCTATTTATAATTCAAAAGCTAACTACTTGTGTTTTGAAGAAGTTTTTCAGTATCAAACTGAGTAGCTTGTAAATTTAAAACAATCTTCTGATGTTCTATCTTGAATGTCTATAGCTCTAAACAAGCATTTTTTGATGCATTTTTTTATTGTTGAACTTATTATCCAAGTCTGTCGATTTTTTCTTTAGATTATTCTCTGTGCTTTTTATACTCATTATGCAAGGTATTACTCTGAGATTGAACTTTTACTAGTTCTTCCCTAACTAGCTATCTACTATTCTCAAGTTCTTTGTTTTTTAGTCTCAGTTCTCCCAATAGATGCTCATAGTGGTTGGTAGCCTGCTTCTTCTGATGTTCCAGTAAAGTGACTTGCTATCCAAGATTGAACTTAGCCTGTGTTAGTTATTGGACCATTCTATTACTCTCAGTCACCTTATCGCTATACTCCTTCATTTTTTTCCTATCGAATTCAACTGTTTCATTCAATATATCAATTTAACTCTTAAGCTCTTCTTCTCTCCTTTCTGCTTCGAGGGATTTTTCCTCAATTGCATATATTTTGTTCTCGAAATCCTCAATGATTTACTTTTTCTATTCTTCCAAAAAATGAGCTTTTTTGTTTAATTCTCTGATGCTACCTTCTAGTTTATTCCTGATGCTTCGTTCATTTTCATACTTTTCTTCAGCATAGTGATAGAGCTATTTAGATTCCTTAAGTCGGTTCTCCAGCTAATCGACTAATTTTTAGAATCCTATTTTTTCTTCACGGACGAGTTAGTATCTGAGGGACAGCTCTGAGTGTCTCTTTTCTAGGTCTTCCTGATTGTCCAGAAGGCGAGCCAATCTTTCTTCTTTTGATTCTGTGTGATCTTCCATTGAGGTAACTTTCCTCCTTAGTTATCTGATTTCCACTTATTTATTCAGGCTCAGTTCCTTGAGAGAAGATACTCTTTCCTGAAGCATCTTTATTTCAGCTTATCTTTTCTCCACAAGATCTTCATATTGATCTCTTTCGAATTTAGAAGGAGTCTTGATTTATTCCAGAGGCATTCTTCTACTGAACTATACGTTTTTTATTTCTTCTCTGAGAGAGGTGTAGTCATTGACAGCCTAGTGAATTTTCTTCAAAAGCTAGTGATTTGATAGCATATACTTTATGAGTTAATTTCCCTCTTCTTCCATTTTTTCCTGACCTTCATCTTGCATTTCCTGTTCCTTGGCTTTATTCAGGAATTTAAGCACATCATCAATATTAGAATTACCCATATTACTCTTCAAATCTTCAATTTTATTTGTAAGTTCAGCAAATTTGCATTAAAGATCCCCACTGCTCTTTGATATAACAGGTTCACTTGCTGGAGAGGGATTTTCAAAGTTGACTCTTTTCTCACTTTTCAATCTGGAAATCTCCTGTCTGAGTTTTCTTATTTCCTCCTTGAACTGTTCGATATTAGTTGATAGGGATTCCTCATTGATAAGAGCTTTTACTTTTACCATTTTCGCACGGTTGGCAAAATTCAATGTTGACAAAGTTTATTGGAAACACAGGATAGAGGTAGAAATAGTTGCCACTATGAATGTCTTGGAGTTGCCTCCCAAACTGTCCCTGAGCAGACAGGTCAGCTTTGAGTCTCTGTAAGGAATATGAGTTCTTGATTTATCACTTGCCAAAGCATTGATAACCATGCCGAGGGTGGTTAGTGATTTGTTGATATTTCCTGCTTATTTCAGTCTCTATCCTGAAGCATTTGTCATTTTTTGGCGCTCAGAACCTGCCAAGTCAACAAAATGTAACTTTGGAGTTTTCAAGACCTTCTTTCCATCGACTTCCGACTTGATTGCCAAAGCAATAGTGAAGATGGAGTGAGATCGAGACGATTATCTGTTCATCATAGTCTCTCCAATGTGTCTATTTTTCATACCGATAGTGAGGCACTCATTCAATTTCTAAGCGCAAAGAACTGACTCCTAAGTCAAATTTTCAACGAACACTCCTTTGCGAACATCTTGCCTGATACTTAGATTTTTCTTCTCTTTGCGAGTATCCAGAAGATCATTGATTTGTTCATTGTAAAGCTCATAGTAAGAGCATGTGACGATACATTCGCTTTATGTGAGTCTATTCATCCTGTTGAATAGCTCAATGAAGGAGCGTTGCATGAGACCATTGTTGTTGCCCATCATGGTATGTGTCTTGCCTGAGCCCGTTTGTCCATAGGCAAAAATACAACTATTGTAGCCCTCAAGAGTATTCATCAGCAGCTTCTTCCCAACTGCATGAAAAATGTCTTCTTGTTGAGCTTCTGGAGGAAAGATGCGGTCAAAGGCAAATGTATGCTTTTCGAGTTGAATTTGATTAGGCGTATAGGCCACTGAATGCTCTTAGTTACCAGGCTTGATTCTCACAACTACCTGGATAGAATCTTAGGGCTGGGTTTATTAGTGATCCATTTTAACTGTCAAGTTTGATTTAATTTTAAACACACCTATATTATCGCCCTCTTAAGCCATATTGTCTGCCTCTCAAACTTAATTTTAGATGAAATCAAATTTATGAATATCTATTAAGCCTCGTTAAAATGGCAATAAAATTAATCAAAGTAAGCATGGATCAAAACTTTTCGAGGAATCAAAAACTTAGACACGATAACCCCTCAATGCATGAATCATAATACTTAGAAAGTCTAAATTGATGACCAATCTGTTGACCCAGCAACCCTATCAAGCCGTGCCTTCTTGCAGTGAATTCAATCTTCAAATCAAGATATCTGAACGACCACACGATTTTATGAAAAGATTTGTATCCCAGAACATTTTATAATCTCTTCCAGACAATCCAGAGAAGTTTAGTCCTCATAAGAAGACAGCAAAATCCACTGTAACTCGAATGTCCACCTTTGGATCATCAAGTTTGTCAAAACTGCCAAGACTCAACAGCGACAAGGAAGTTTACTCGAAACAAAGGAATGACAGACAAATTGACATAATTAATCATAGTCCTCACAAATACTTTGACCGTATTAAGGTCTTTCCGAAATATCACATGGAGACCAGGGATCAAGAGTTCTGGAGAAGAAAAGCATTTATTGAAGGAATGCCAAGTGAGGCGTACAATCGCTTTTCAAAGAGTCGTTTTGACGAAGAGTTAGTAAGGTTCAAGAGCATTAACAGACTGAGTGATTGAAATAAGCATTAATAAGTTCATATTTTATTATTGTAATCACTAAAGCTCCTAAATGGATAGCCTTCGAGAACTTTAGTCAAATTCTTTTTTTAATTTGACCACAGTCTTGTTGAAAACCATGTCGGTATCATTCACTAATTTGAAGCGATTACGATTGATTGTTCTAATTTTATTCATACTACCTACTTCTGCCTCAAACTATGAAAGGTCACTCATGAAATTCATCACCTCTACTGGCTTTTGTCGAGTTCCTTTCAAACAGGTACCCTCTTTCTTGGCTATAGAGTTGCATATCTGCTTCATTTTATCAGTCAGACAATCCTCAACCTCTTTGAGCTTTATCTTGGTCTTCTCCACGTACAGCTTCTACAAAAAATCAGAAAACAAAGAAAGCTATTCAGAAGTGGCGAAGTAGGAGCATCCCATGCTATCCTTGATTTTAATTTCAAGTTTAGAAAAGAGTTGCTATTTATCTTTGATGAGCTAAGGAGGAAATGTTTTGAAAGAGTTCTTTTTAGTCCTAATTTTTAAAAATATTTTGGAGATGAGGCTGTTCTATTTATTAAAATAGTCGACAATCCAGCCTGTCAGCTGTTTAGGACAAAATTTCGAGTCCTCAAAGACAGCTAGTTTCATCAGTATATCTTCAGTTAGTCTTTTGCATTCAGATAGCTCAGGGTTACTGATCTTAATGGACCTTTTTGAAGCTATACTTTATTTATTGTCACTCAGGGACATAAAACTTGAATCTAACGAGCGAACAACATTCAAATTAGGATGCTTTGGAGCAGGAGATTCAGGTTTGTTGTCTATGATAAGTTTGATTTTTTTGAGGGAAGTCATCATTTTATGTTCAATGTTGACCTGCTGAAATACCACCCTGCGCTTAGGAGCAGATGGATCATGTGTATTTCTTTCCTGATGAGTAGTAGCTTTGGGATTGGTCGGCGGAACTCCAGATTAATGAGTCGATTATACTCTAAGACTCTCTTTTGGTCGATAAGTTTGATTGAATTTAGTGTAGAGAAGGCTGCTCGGACGATGCTGCGCTAAATTATGGTTGTTTTTTCTCACAAGCAACATTTCGATTATTATACTTTATTTTCTATTTCAAAACGAATAATTGTTCTTCATAAGTCAATCTGTCTCAATATTAAGCATTCACGTTATCAATTTGGTAACTTGAACACATCATTCGAATCACCAAATCTTTTCCGAAGCTATCGTAGTTGTTGGGTTTTCTTCATCGAACGTAGCATGCTGCTCATCCTCTCTGTTTTTGGAAAATGATTTTAGGGATTATTTCTGTGGGATAGGATGGGGAGATCCTTCTTGGAAGCTTCTATCTTACTCTTGGAACTAGTCTTAATTTTGTAGAGAAGAGTGAGAGGCTCGTAATTAGCTTCATAGAAGGATGTATGGCCAGATTCAACATTTTTGAAGGGATCTTTGTAGCGATACTTATATTGATCGGGAGAAAAGTTAAATTTGACATTTATTGGTGCGACCTTTACATTCTTTTTAGATCGGGAGAGGGCCCTTTGACTGTTTAGTTGAGCTTTAGAAAGAGAAAGAGTGACCTTTTGATATTCATCTTCGAGCTTTTTTGACTTTCTTAGCTGGAAAGAAAGTTAGCGATGAGGAAGTTGTTGTTTGTGCGTGTCGGTCCAGTCAGAGATTTGATTGAAGGAGGGAGATATTTTTGTACGTTTGAGGCTTTGAAGAAAATCCTGAGAGCGATAGTTTCTAAAATGCTATTAGAAATCAAGATTGCAGAGTCGATTCGTGATGCCGTCTTATAGCTGCCCTGTGTACATACCAAATATAATTACAAAACTAGTAAAATAACCATAAAATATATGCCTATTGATCAGTTCATCCTATTGACTTTTATTTAATAACTCACATACACCATCAAGGCTATTGCTCAGATGCTTCTCTGGCCTCAGCTAGTTCTCTGGCCATTTAGTTGAACTCATAGTATCCTCTGTAGCTCAGCCACTTGGCAAGAGCTTGGAATAATCTGATCTGCCTGCTTTACTGTTTGATGGTGAAATACATCAGCAGAGTTTAAAGAAGATCAAGTACCATATCTAGAATGAAAAAGATGCAGATGAAAGTGTAGACGTATGGCTTATACTCCGAGCTGGTAAACATGTCCATAAGGGCAATCCATAGAACCCAATAGAGCAGAGTAACAATGTTAATCAGGTACTTGGTCTTTCCGGGTAAATTAATCACAAGAGCCCCGCATAAGTACCCCATAATGAGAGTGCAGATGTAGGCAGGGATCGCTAAGACAACAGCTATTAGAGGCTGCCCTGCTCCTAAGTTGAAGTAGACCAGCACAAGGAACGTAACTGAGTGCTGCAAGTTGACAATAAACAGACACAGCTTCAGTAATCTTTTCGGCCTTTCCGTGTTTGCAATATTGTAGATAGGGAAGAAATCTTTATAATTGATGGTCAGTATTTCCTCATCTGATCGATGACTTTCCTCAGGCAGATCAGGTTCAGTCTTGTTATGTTGGATACCCTGATAAGAGTCGGATTACCTCTCAACACGTCTCCTTAGTGCCTTGTTGTCCACACAATCACAAATAGCACACATTGGCAAAAAGAACAAATAGAGAAAAATCACCGCAAGAATATAGATAAAACTATCCCTATAGATGATATTTTCGATTCTTTGTGAGGAATAGAGCTAAGAAACTGCTGTGGATGTGCCAGCCAGAACTATTATTGGATAGACTGCTGAAGAAGTTGAAGTGGGCACACTTGTGAGAGTGAGATATCCATTGATGTCGGCTGAAGGAGTGCTGGGCTGAAGAGTGCCATTAAAATAAACCTCATACTGCTGGTTTGAGGTCAAAAAATTGACCTTCTTTATGGTGAGTGTAGTTGTACTACTTGAGGTGGTATTCTGGTAGACGAAGGCTGAGGGAATGATAGATGTTGCTGATTGAGTACTGCTATATAGCAGAAGGACCATGGTTTGTGTGCCTGCTATGTGGGTAGTTGACACCACAGTAGTATCGTCAGTCTCCATGGCAGCTGGAGCATATTTGAAGTAATATCCAGGACCAGCAAGAACAGTGGCAGTATAGGGATCAAGTACATTTCCCATGCGACTCAGTACAAAAGATGCCAATGCTGCGGTCTGTGTGTTCGTGAGGGAAGGATTGTTTCGTATATAGTTGGTCTTTATTTGGATGTATGTGGCAAGCTAATCCGAAGAGATGAGTTCATTAGAGTCAGCTGGAGCATATTCAAATGAAAACAAAGGTAGTTCTGAAAGCAATTGCATGGTGCGAAGGTTGGATGTGAAGAAAGTGGTTTTAGTGAGTGAGGTTGAATTGGTTCCAAAGAGAGTCAGAGGATCCAGAGTAGCAGTCAACAGTGAAGTAGGGATTGTCTGGCACAGAGAGGTGTAGGTGTTGGTCGTTCCAGTGGGACAATAACAACTGTATCCATTGGAGGTGTCAGCACAACTAGTCACCAGTAATTTCTGATCATTGACAATATATGTACTACTCAATTGCATGCTCCTATTAAGCACTTCGAATACATTGGAACTACTGAGGGTAGGTGTGACGAGAAATGTAGTCAAATTGCTACAGGTGCCGGCTGTAGTATCGTAGTAATATCCGCTCATACATTGAGTACAGGTGGTGCTATCCAAACAATATTGACAATTGCTTATACAAGCTGTACAATTTAGTGTAGTTATATCATAACGATGTCCATCAGGACAGAGATAGCAAGTATGGTTAAAGAGAGTATATCCAAAGAGGCACTAGTCACATCTGATGCTGTTTAAATTGCTGTCTGTGAACTCATTGCGACAGTACAGACAACCTAAAATTGAACAGGGTAAGCACTGAGAAGTCACCACCATAGATATGCTTGCCTAACTAAAAAATTGGTTTATTGTGTATAGACCCAAATTGACTGCTAGGTAGTGTGTGGGCAGGCATTGATGGCAGTTGTAAGCATCACAAGTCAAACAGTTTGAGTAAGTTGAACAAGGCCGGCAGATAGATGAAGAATTGAGGTAAAAAGTAGGTAGACATTCGGTGCATAAACTACTATTGGCTGTTAAGCAATAAGCGAGCCCTGAAGTAATGGCCGAGCACGTGCTATTTGTATAATACTGACTGGTGCTCAAACAAATAGAAAGAGTGCTGGAAGATATGCTGGTGAGATAATAGGTCGAGGGTAGAAGCTACAGATATAAGTTGAGTGTAGTATCTATCGTGCAGCTTGAGTTTGAGATGTAGTAACCCGGCTGGCACTGCAAACAGGTGGCCAGCTGATACACCATACAATTATTTATAGCACTCAGGCAGTACACACCACTCGAGTGCAAAGTCATTCCAGTGGGACAACTGGTACATCTCCAGATGGTGTAGTCAAATATGCTGCAATAGGTGCTCGGTATTGAGCAATTGCTACTGCTAGCTATATTTTCATCTGAGCATTTAGCACAACTTGTGACGTTGATTGTCCAGCAATATCCAATGATTGTTTTTTGGCAGGTGCCGTTGCTATCCAAATAGTAATTGTTTCCCTGGCATTCCATGCATACACTGTCCTACATGTAGAGACAACCAGTCTAGTAGCTGTTACAATCATAGACGCTGGTGTTTGTGTTTAGGTTTAAAGTATAGCCTTGAGTGCATTCGGAGCAATCACCCAGACTATCGATGGCCTGGCAGTTGGCAGTGGTGGAGCAACTATACAGGAGGGTGCTGCTTTAGAGAGCCAAAGATTCTCCTGAGGTACAAGCTGTGCATCCGACTAAAGGATCAGGGACAGTACAGGCATTATTCGAGAGGAAGGCAAGTTGCAATATCAAGATGATGGTGAGTAATGCTGATCTTTTGAGCATTTGATTAGTGTTATTCTTATATTCAAATCATACACTAAATTAAGAGGGATAATCATCATTCATCTTTCTCGACGCCCATCAAACTAATGAATATCAGTTTGCCGCACAGGAAAAAGGTGAGATTTAGAGCTGCCACGATCGCACCTACTATTACCAGCTTCTTCTTGTCTTCTGTGTGCTTCTTCAGGCTTAGGCACAGGAAGAATGTAGAATTGATGAAAGCGTAGCTCATTGCCAGCCATTGCAGAAAAGTCAAAGGTAAGATGCATAGCAGAAGAGCAGGGATGTAACATGTCATCGAGTACCCATAAAGGCACAAAAGCTGAATGAAAGGATAGGTACCTCTGGGAAAGTAAGCTGATTGCACTTCAAGAATTTAAACAGTACCAGCATGGTGAGAGGAACACCTAGGCCAAAAGTGTAGACCATCACGAATGCATACCTGACAAGTTCTAACTTGAAGAAGTAGCCTTCAAAATCAAGCGAATTACTAAACTTGGACAACATGTAGTTGGCAAAGTTGCCAACGATGCCCAGTAAAAAGATGATTGTTGTGAGAATCCAGAAAGGACCATAGAAGTCAGGATTGGGTTTGATAAGGTCAATGAACTCGTCATTGAAAGGTGGCATCACTGCAGCGAGTACCCGCTCTATCACATTCTTCTCGGTGACCTTAAAAAATTACTAATAGTATCGTTGTTTGCAAAAACGGGTGAGGCCAGTCTCAGGCTACTTCTAGTCAGCTTTGTCATCCTTCTTCTGGATCTGAGGTTCTTTGGAGTATTCTGTCCCGCCATAGGAAGGCTCTTCAGAGATGCCGTAGGAGTTTTGGTAGCTGTCAGGGATCGAGACAGTTTGTGGTTGATTTTGGGTGTAAGGGTTTGGAGCTTAATTAGAGATTTAATCATCAAAGTCCATCATTTTTGAAGTTTATATGAATTTGATTATATGCTCTTTGATCTTATTTCTACTCATATAAAAATATCTTATGAAAGGTGCCACTCTGGCTATTTTGGCCTTGCTCACTTCTCTTGCTGCCTACTCCATGTTCAGCACTGCCCCTGTTGATCCTACTCGCTAACTCTACGAGTAGTGGAAGAAACAAGCTGGATGGGGCTTCCGTGCATCTCCTGCTGATGATGAATACAGATACAAAATATTCTCTCAAAACGTCAAAGAGATCAATTAGCACAATGCCAAGCCAGATTAGACCTATACTATGGGAGTCAACCAGTTCACCGGTCTTTCTAAGCAAGAATTTGAAGAAACCTACCTTACTCACTACGAACCTAATCCAACTATTGATTCTGATAAGGCTGAACATCCAATCGTTAACCTTTTTGTCGACTGGGTTTCATACGGTGCTGTGAGCCCTGTCAAAAACTAGGGCCAATGCCTTGCCAACTACGCCTTCTCAGCTGTTGGAGCTCTTGAAGGTATCTCAGTTATCTTCTTCAAAACTCAACAAGAATACTCAGCTCAAGAACTGATTGACTGCTCTGGGTCATTCGGAAACAGTGGCTGCAATGGAGGTACCATGGTCAACAGTTTCGCTTTCGTTGGAAAAAGAGGTAGTAATTATTCTATTCAGGTATCAACACTGAAGCTTCTTATCCTTATGTTGGCCGCATTCAATCATGTAGAACATCTTCTGGTCTCTTCAGAATCAAAAACTCTATCTCAGGAAGCAACTGCGCAAGCATGGAGACCGCCTTGACCTATCAACCTGTCTCGGTCGCTGTTGACGGACATAACATGGTCAACTATCGTGGAGGAATTTTCAGCAGCTGTGGAACTCAGCTCTCAGTTGCTGCTTTGTTGGTCGGAGCGACTGACAGCACCTACACTCTCAAGTTCAGTTGGGGAGTAGGATGGGGAGAATCTGGATACATCAGACTTGCCAGAATGGGAAATGTTTGCGGAGTTTGCAGTTCCTACTCATACCCCAGCGCTTGATTCTAGATTAAACCATCAGATAACTATCAAGATTATTATATTTTCATTCTTATCAAAGATTCTCTATCAAATTCTATAATAGTTCAAGCTATAATCATTTCAGAAATTGATCAATTTTATTTTGGAGTTTGTGTATCTGTCCAAGAAAGCCCACCTGCCAAACAAAAACATGAACTTCGCCACACAGATGAACTCACGTTTTGGATTGTCTATAAAACAAGTCTAGTCAAAACAACCTCTGTAAGGTCCAGCTAATCTTTCGAAGTAGTAAAGGACAAATTCATTGGCATTATCGAGCATCTTCATGCCTGAGACCTCCTTGGTATAGTCCTTACCTGAGCCGTTTTACCTCGAAAAGTAGCGGTTGAGATATAGCCTGAAAATTAGCAAGATAAAGACAAACTATTAAAGAATAGCCTTATCTATCTTATTCATAAGAAGAGCCAAAAAATTCCCCATTATTTCGTCAATGGTGACTGCTTTTATACCATTATCCAGAATTTTCTCTACTTTGACCTTTTCACTCACACTTGCAGCAGTCCTCTCCTCAATTTAATGTCGTAGATCTTATGGAAACTGTGAAAAAATGTCCTAAACCAGATAGTTAAGCAGTTTGGTTGGAGAGTAAGATTTGAAAGTGTTGATCACATAAACCAAAGCTTCATCAGGAGTGCTTAAATTTTTCTAGTGCTAGTTCTAAGGTTCATCTCTTGTCACCATCATAGATTTTGTCTATCCAAGACGGGTAGCTCCTGCCTCTCCAGGTGTGGGTTGTTTTCCTTGATGTTTGTTTTTAATATGCGTATAGAGAGCTGGGTAACTGAGATATCGCTTGCCACAAACACATATATAATTTCTTTACATGGGGTCATCTCTGGATCTTCTTTTTCTTCTGGGGACAAACTCATCCTGACTTTAGTAAATTCCCTCCTTTGAGTTCATTCCAATTATATGATTATATGTGGAGTCATAAATATAGGGAATTTCAAATCATTTGACATCGACAAACATATTCTTTAGACTCTTTTCGTGCAAGTACAGGCATATCTTAGCCAATTCATTTTGAGCTTTAGGATTGATATTTTCTAAGAAGGAAAATTTTCTCAATGCTTTGATTGCCGGTCTTTTCTTTGGATCTAATGATAAGCAGCAGCTGATTAAATCCAATAACGAGTGAGGTGCATTTGGCAACAGATTCTTTAAACCTTTTGAAGGACTGGTATTATCGAATTCCAGATAATAAGGCAAATTTTCGGCTTAGGGCCAGTTTTATTGCTAAGTAATAATTGATGTACGGGATATCCAAGCACTGAAAATATAAGTTCAAGCTGTTGAATGTCAGAAGTTCCAGGAAATAGAGTTTGATGCAAAATAAGTTATGCAAGAGTGCACCCTAGACCCCAGACGTCGATCGATTGATCGTAATGCTTGCTACCATAAATGATCTATGGAGCCCTGTAATGTCTGGTTGTGACATTCCCAGTCTTTTCCTCTTATTCCTCGGCAATCATTGGAGCAGTAGAAACCGCATGAGCTGGCCTTGAGATGCTGAAATCTCCTATTTTGAGAGTTCCATCTTTCATCAGATAAATGTTGCTCGGCTTGATATCTCTATGCATGAATCCTTGGTCGTGAATGTGTCCAATGCCTTCAACCATCTGAAATATCAAACATTTGAGCTGCTCGAGGGAAAGAGCAACTTCTTTGTGGCGGGTCAGCTCCATCAAGGGTATTCCGAGATCGAGCATCAGATAGTGATTCAGTTCGTATCCTTTATTTTCTTGAATGATCTCACGAATATTCATCACGTTCCTATGTTCAAGGCTTTGCATCACTTTCACTTCAGGGTAATTTTCAATTTTCAATGCTCCTGGACTTGATCCTTTCTTTCTCATATAAGGCTTCAACTTCTTTGCTGCGAAAAATCTAGCCAGTTCATTCCCAATAGAGGCCTTGCTGTTCTCCTCAATGCTATTTGAAGTGTTAAAATTGACTTGGTTCATATTTTCATTGTTGTTGGATTGATTTGAGTGACTTCCTGAAGCAGTTCGTTCGACGAGATAGACCTTTCCGAAGGCTCCTTCTCCTAATTAGCATAGCCGATTAAACTTCTCTTTGAGTTCAGGGTATTGATGCTGAGCTGTAGTCATATAATATTTGAATTAACCAATATGAATCAGGCGGCAAGTCATTCGTAAAGCTTCAAAGAACTTATGTGTTTCTTTCGATGGCGGATCTTATAGGGAACACATTTGGTCTCCTTTCCTTATTCTTTTGTTCCTGTGTAATTATCTGATATTGCAGGTGTCAATTTATTAGGCAAGATTCGCTTATGTGTTCCTCGACATTGGTTGCACATCTACTCAACAGCCCTCTCAATCTCGAGTTCAATTCTATCCTTGAAGGAAGATATATCAGGAACCTTCACGATATTCTATTTGGGATGCTGACTGTGCACAATCATGCCTTAGGTATATGTTTTCATCGGCATTTTGGATCTCTTTCCAAAGAGACTATTAAAGATACCATTGAGCTTGAGGATTGTTGGATTTTAGCTTTAGACGACTGATTGGGTCTTTTCATGTTTTTCTTGCTCATTTTCCTTGATAACACAACTCATTCCACTTATTGTATTGAGCTAGCGAGCAGACTGCTTGCTTTTGGATTTTCTCAGACCACTGTAACTTTCTTTGACATAAAATTATTTCTTAGTGAGAGATATTGTACCTTTGTTAAATAGGAGTCAGGTATTTTCAGGTCCTGATTTGGCTTCAGAAGACATCGCACACCCAAAAAGGTTTTTAATATCTGGGATATTTCATGAGCTTTTTAAAATCCTGAGAATGATTAATGAAGGCTCAAAGGTATTTGATCTTCAAAATTCCGAGTCAGCCAAGGATGTTTTAAAGCTTCTTGTGTACTGTATCTTTCATTGGCTTAGACCTTAGAAATTCGATTGAAGAAGTCTTGAGCAAACCTGCATAGACCTCAACATACTTGTCAGACAGCGGAGAAAAGCGAACATTTTTGATTTTTCTTTTATATTACTCATTGCTCATTCTCGGTTCATGCAAAGGATGCTTGCCGTGAAGAAGCATATACATGATGATAGCACTAGACCAGATATCGACAGATTTAGTGTAGGTAAAATTACACAGAATTTAGGGAGCCATATAGAGCATTGTTCCACATTTTGAAGTAGCTCTCTTTGGATAGTGAAAGTCGAGCTTAGTGCTTAGCCCAAAGTCAGCAATTTTTAAATCTGATAGACCTTGTTAGGTTGGTAGCAGAATATTTTATGGCTTGATGTCTCTATGAATAATACTAACTGAATGAATATGACTGACTCCTTTGAAAATGGCTCCCATGATTTTTGCAGCCTCTTCATCGCTAAATTTTTTGCCACTATCCCAACGTTTTCTGATCAATTTTTCTGCATAAATCAATCCTTACCTAAAGTCCCATTATGTACCAGTTCCATTTTGAGATAAATGAAAGTATTGGTTTCTCCAAACTCATGAACCTTAACTATGTTTGGATGATCAATAGTCGAAAGTATTTTTGCCTATTCCCTCAAACATTCTATTTTGGACCGTTTGACATTGATTTTACTGATGACCTAAATAGAAATGAAAGTACTTTGACCGCATAAATCTGACTGTCAGCTTTGTCTTAACACTCGTATACTGAACCGAATGATCCTCGACCAAGATGAGAAATAATTCTAAACTTTTGTTCGAATTCCTGTTTAGCTTCTAAATCTAACTCCATCTTATATAATATTCTAAAATAAACAAAAAAGATCAATCCCACATCGAACGATTCGATATAGCAATTTCAATGAAAGATTGGGAAACACAGAAATGCATGTGATCCCTTCTGCCTAGCCACTCATCTGCGAAATTTGACTCTATTGGTATTTATTAACGAGAAAAATCTACCTCGTACTTGCTGAAAGATGTGTTTTTCATTAGCATTGCCATGTTTTTGAGCATTTCACACCAAACAGTTGCCCTTTAACTGCCCTGTTGGCTTTTTGTCTAGATTTCTTATCCTCCAATGGCCAAAGCAGACCCCAAAGAAACAAACTTGTCCTCTGAGCTGCCATAAAACACTATACGATCGAACCAATCAAGACCTGACAAAGAACTAAGTTGATAAATAAAAGAGGCTCTATAATCTGCAGGATTTTATGCTAAAAGAAGTGATTCCATTACTTTTGATTGTTTGAGTTTAGTAACAATCCACATGCCAAAACGATTTACAGATGAATTGTGATAGAGGTGACCTAAATGAGGTGTAGCTAGAGTTATCAGGTTTCTTAAGTGGTATCGTTGCTGTTCGAGATGGGTGAGAGCTGAGCGAACTATAAGGCCTCCCAAGGAATGAGCAATAAAGGAAATGCAGTAGTTGTCTCCAAATTTTTGACCTTTGAGGCTTACATCTATCTCCAGAGCTAATCTTTTACCCAAATTTTCAAAAGAATCTTCAGTTTTGTCTTCATTGAACTTGCTATTGACAACAGTCAGATGGGGGTAGGTATGTCTGAGGATCAACTCAAAAGGTAGCATGGTCAGACTCGTAGCTCCATAGCCGTGTACTAGAAAGACAATATGATGGGCGGCGCCTGGTATTCCTTCTGCTTCTTGCCTAGCTATTTCTGTAAGAGATACCAGTATTGGTTTTATTTTCATTGTGTCGATATAAAGATGCTACTGTGGGTGAGGAGGCTGGTTATACTGATGGATCACATGATTTTTAACTAAAAGGCCAAATGAGGTCAGATACTATTATTTTTAGTGCTGAACAGGAGCTCCTTTAAGTTCTTTCAGATAGATATTCCAATTCTGAAGAACCAAATCCCCAATCTATGGCAAATATTTCTCAGCCAGAAACACTAGCATTTCCTTCTGTTTATCTTCAGTTTTGCACTCAAAAATTTTTCTCGGACTTTGTTTTTTTGCTTCATCAAGCTAGCTTAAAATTTATTGGCAAATGGAATCAAAAGAATACTATTTGTGGTGGACTTTATTCTTAAGTTTATTGTAACTCAATAGCAACTGTTCCACAGAGCTGATCAGACGATTATTTGAGGCCTGCTTGATATTCCGAGCTCGTATCTTAAGAATTTGAGTCTGAACTGTCATGTCAATAGCGCATCCGCTTTTAATGGAGAGCATAGGACAAAAATTATTTACCCACAACAAAGAAGCATGCTGTACCACAACCTCATCCAAAATGGTTTATATCTTGTCTTGCACAAGTTGATAGAAAGTGAACTTAAAATGAAGAGGACTGTCTTCGAGAGATTTGACTGGAATATTTAGCCGAAATACTGCAAGTTATGATAGATTAACCGTTGCAAGAGGGCCCATCGAGTATAGAGGAGAAACATATTATTCAAGAGTAATGGAAGATGGGTTAGAATTATCTGAGACAATCAAGTATGGAATAGCTTGTGCGAGCCCCGCGTTGCAGGCAACTTGAAAGAATACAGAGCGGAGATAAAAGTGGCTGAGATTTCGGAATGTTGCTATATTGAAACA
>Ga0100378_1002313_pt1 | contig 19096 bp, 24 predicted proteins | sample CryGeymeta201502_FD_81535 | JGI IMG/M metagenome (GOLD analysis project Ga0100378, IMG submission 81535) | Groundwater microbial communities from Crystal Geyser aquifers in Utah, USA - Crystal Geyser metaG 2015-02 | ecosystem: Environmental > Aquatic > Deep subsurface > Groundwater | place: USA...
ACTTTAAATTTAAACATCCTGTATTTGTAATGATCCTTAAAAACTTCAAATTGCAATTAACAGTTTATTTAGTCTTTTAATAATTTAATTTATTCTATATTAATTTGAAGAAATCTATATAGCGTCTTATAAATCTATTAAATTTTAATATTAATCATTTTTGTTTTAATAAGAATATATATAAATAATTTATCATTAGTTATATTTATAAATTATATTAACAATCAACTATTGAATAAACATATTTCAAATTTAAAAAATATAACAAATTAAATAATGAATTTATATAAAAAAAGAAAGTTTTATTTATTTAAATAATATAAAAGTTATATAATCTAGGTAATTAAATGTTTATCTATTATTCATTTTGTTCAAAACAATTACCATTGTAAAAATGGATCTTCAGATGATTTAATAACAGGACTTTGTTTTGGAGAGTCAGGATAGTTCGAGAAGTTAGAAGTATCATTATTAGATCTATATAATAATATATAAATTTACTTGACTTTAGGAACATATAAAGGCTTAAGTTGTAAACTTAATAGCTTGATAAAATCAAAACCTTTAAAATATCTATGGTTTTTAATATCAGCTACGCCTCCCTTTAAATTTCCATATCTTTTTGATAAGTCAGCTTCTAGTAAATGCTTTACTAAACTCTTTGCGTTAGCATCAAAGCTTGAAGGGAATTTTATCTTTCCTTTTAAGATTTTTTGGTAAATTAACATTGGGTCTTCATCGTTAAAGGGGTCAATTCCAGCATTCATTTCGTAAGTTAATACTCCGAATGTCCACCAATCGACAGGTTTTCCGTGGCCTTTATTGATATTTTAAATATATTTATATAAATATAACAATACCTTTATTTAGTAATATTTCAGGAGCTAGATACTCTGGTGTACCACATAATGTATATGTTCTTCCTTCACATATTTTAGCAAATCCAAAATCAGTTAACTTTAGATATCCAGATTTATCAATTAAAATATTTTCCGGCTTCAAGTCTCTATATATAATGTTCTTAGAGTGTAGATACTCAAACATACAACAAACCTGTGCTGAATAGAATCTAAATAATTATATTTAATTTACTGGGCTTGATCTATTCCAAATTTGCCAACACTTCTTAAATAAGTAAAAAGTTCTCCTCCATTTATAAGCTCAAGTACTAGATAAAGATAACGATCGTCTTGGCAGAAACCGTCAGTTCCAATAAGGAAAGGGTGATCAATCATTGTTAAGATTTTTGTTTCGTTCATTATATGATCGACTTGTTTTAGTTTAATAATTTCAGCTTTCTTGAGAATTTTTATTGCAACACTTTTGCCTGAGCTTTTATGTGTAGCTATTCTAACACGTCCGAAGCTACCTGATGCGTTATAATTATTATTTACCTGTTCCAAGAGTTACACCTTGATCATAATCGCCTAATTTTAATTTTTTGGGAATTACACCAGAAAGGTTATCCATTATTATATAATTATAATATAATATTAAAAAGTTATTTAAAATAAATTATTTAATTTAATTATAAATACTTAACACTTATTACATATACATATAACATAGAAGTTTTTAATTATAAACTATATATAAACCTTTATTATACAAAGAATATATTATGTTTATATAATATTATATATCAATTAAAATATAAACCTATTAACAATTAAATCTAATTAACTATCTTCTCTTTCAACAACTCTTTTAAAGCTAAACGGAGCAAATAGGTATCCATCGGCTTTATAAAATTTATTTTGGAATTCAACCCTATAATAAGATAAGTAAAGTTATTAAAATTAAATAATGGAAAAATAAAGAAAAAGCATAAAAAATTGTATATAATATAATTACCAATGAAGACGCAAAGTATGAAGGAAGCACTCCATTAGATCCATCATTAATAATATTCCAAATGTTGCATGTGCAAATGCTAGATATCCAGCAAAAATCTATATATTAAATTGTTATTTACCAATGCAAAGTTTCCACCAATAATAAAACTACCTAATGTCTTTTGATATATAACTTTAGACAACTGCCCATGTGCTAATGATAATGCCCACAGTCTTAGATAAGAGGCTGTATTCGACACACTACCTAATACAAACTCTATTGTTTCAATTGATTGATGAATAAACAATTCTCCAAAACTTTCTTTATGCTCTTCTTTATGCTCGTCTTTTGAATTGTTTGCATTGTTTACATTAATTACTGCCTTATCAACTTCTAAGTAGTACTATAATTAATATAAATAAATTAAGTTAGGTAAAGTTAAGTTAAGTAGGATTGATAATATTTACTGGAGCTGCATTTTCTTCTTCTTCAAACTGTTTAAATCCTGGATTGGCCTTAGCTGATAATGATCTATTATACATAAGTCTACAATATAGAATAATTGGCTTTGGTAAAAGCATTACTGGAACACATATGACAACGATGATTAAAACGAAATAGTGAAATATTTGCTGTTGGTTTCCTGTTCCCCAAATATTTATATCTATACTACCCATTCCAATTATAAAATTCATCATTTGGGTAATAATACTTGGTGCTCCAATTCCAGCTTTGATACTCTCTGTCCAATCTACACTCCATTTTAATATTATTAAAGCGTTCATGTAACCAAAAAGGAATATCATAAATAGTAACTGAGGAATTCCTTCTAATAGTAAGTCTAATTTATTTTCATAATGAATTGCATTTAAACATTTTAATACTATTCCAAAGATCATTTGGGCAACACCAAATATTACACTAGTTTTCATTTTTAATGAATTAACAAAAGTTAATTCATTATGTGAGACAAACCATCTATAATCAACACCAAAATAGTATTCACAACCTGGAATTTTTCTTGTTTCACCAGAAGTTTTATCAATTATTTCATAACAAGAACTGAATGTTTGAAGTGGAATAGAAAGAAAATCATTATAGATAAGTCCTGCAAAGAAGGCAAAGAATCCCATCATAAGAAGTAGATATCTTGCTTTACAAGCGAATTTCCAATTTTCATCGACTTTTAAGCTATCATTATATAAACAAAGATAGATTCCAAAGCAAAATAATATAAAACCATGTCCAATATCTCCGAACATAATCCCGAAGAGAAACGGGAAGGTAACTATATTAAAAAAGGTAGGGTTTATTTCTCGATAACGAGGTATTCCGTATGTATTAACAATCTCTTGAAAGGCCCATAAGAACTCGTTTGTTCGTAAATAAGTAGGAGGTTTAAGTTCATCATTTGAAGTAATATCGTAAAAATTAGCTGTTGAGCCTACTTCATTTCCTTGTAGTATTTCTTGCATTTTGGCTTGTATTAACTAAATTAATTAAGTGGGTACTTACATTAAATTTATTTTCGGGAATCCATACTTCACCATCGATAAAGTTATCTCTTACAATACATTTGTTTAGATTTACATATATCATTTTCTTCATTCGTAGGAAATTTCTGTATAAATCAAATTTACTTGCATCAAGTTTCTAAATTTATATATTTATTTATTGTCAAAGTTTTTATTTATTACAGTTCCGCTTATAAGTTCGACAAAATTTTTAATACTTTTTTCTGCTTCGACTAGTAATTTCCTTTTAATACTTAATTCACTTAATAGTTCCTCAAGTTCATCGTGAATTTTTTCAGGGCTTGGGATATTGAATCTATTATTATTTTGTTACATTTATTATTTATTAATTTGATAATATAAATTAAGTGATTATAAAATGATATTTATATTTACCTTGAACAATTAAATAGATCACAAATTTTCAACAACCTTTGCTTCAACACATTTTCATAACCACCTTGGAAAAAAATATTAAATATCTTTTTAGTAGTTTGATTATTAAATTCATTTTGATCTTCTAATTCAAAGAAAGTTGGTATAGCTCTACCTTTTGACGCTCTAAAAACCATCTTTTTTAATCTCATTTCATCTTCGAGTTTGATTATTCCGGATATACTTAATAAATTACTTTGCATATATATTCCCTCTTCGCCCATTATATTCTCTTCTAATCTACTTTGATCTCTACTTTGATCTTCCATTCTATTTATTACTTGGAAATCTATATTAGCACTAAGTTGTTTCGCTTTTTTGTAAACACTAGCTTTATCTAAAAGACTTTCGAAACTCTCTTTTGTTTTCTCATATACTAATCGTTGTTCTAATATTTTTTTCTCATCTTCAACTATTTCTGCTTCGATATAATCTAAATATTCATCGGCCTTTACTCCTCTTTGTTTCATTTCGATATCTAAGTCGAAAAGAAATTTAGTGAACTCTTGATATTTCTCAAATTTATGACCATAATCACCAGCTAACTTCTCGAAATAACTTAATAATTAATATTACTATTACTTTAGTTTCAAATCTAATTCTTCTGTTCTATTAATCAATGATTGATAATTCTTTTTTGCTTCATAATCTTCTTTATTCAGGTCAATAAATTCAATTGCATTTTCAAGTTGACCTAACTTATTCATAATATCCACTGCATTTTGTCGAGGAATACGTATCCTTTTATGAACCATTGCTTCAGATCTTAATGATAATGTTATTGTTTTAAAATATACCTAAAGACACTCATTTTTATATATTTATATATATGTTTAGTTTTTTATAATATATTTTTTAAGAGAATAAAGGTAATTTACATATTATTATATTTATAAAATTATAATCTCTTCTATACAATAATTAATAATTTAATAATAATTACATTTACATTTTGTTTGTTTATTTAATTATTACATTTATTACTTCATTAATAATTCATTTATTCTTTTAATTCATTTATAATTAAAATTATGACATAATATTATTCAAAAAAATGGAAACTAAAAACTCACTCCGTCGCCTAAAATTAATTAGAAATCAATTAAAGACTAGCAACCAATGTCCAAATGAATGTTCCAAACCAGCAGACCCAGTAAGAGTATTGGTAACAGGAGCAGCCGGACAAATTGGCTATGCTCTAAACTTTATGATTGGTCAAGGTAGAATGTTTGGCCCTAATCAAAGTGTTATATTACATTTATTTGATTTACCAATGGTTGAACAAGTATTAAAAGGAGTTGCTATGGAAATTAATGATTGTGCATTTGATTTAGTAAAAGGAATTGTTTATACTTCTAATCCTGAAGTTGCTTTTAAAGATATTGATTTTGGAATATTTTGTGGGGCAAGACCCAGAGGCCCCGGCATGGAGCGAAAAGATTTACTAGAAGCAAATTCAAAAATATTTGAAGAACAAGGTAAATACTTAGAGAAATATGCAAAAAAGACAGTAAAGGTATAATAATCTATTAGATAATATATAATTTACTATATTATTTACTAAATAAAACTTACTTTACTTACTCTTACTTAATTTATCCAGGTTGTTGTAGTAGGAAACCCTGCTAACACAAATTGTTTAATACTTGCCAAAAATGCTCCTAGCATTAATATAAATAATTTTACCGCAATGACAAGACTAGATCAAAATAGAATGGTATCTCAAATTGGTGAAAGACTAAATGTACAAAATGATAAAATTAAAAATGTTATAATTTGGGGAAATCATTCTGCGACTCAGTATCCCGATACTGATTTTTCATACATTGATAATGGAGTATTTAAATTACCAACTAAAACTTTAATTGGTGATGATCAATGGGTTCAAAATGAATTTATTAAGATAATTCAACAAAGAGTAATAAAATAATACAATAATTTTATTAATAACTTAATTACTTATCTATTTACTTTTTTATTTAGGGAGCTGAAATTATCAAAGCAAGAAAATTATCAAGTGCTGCTAGTGCTGCCAGTTCAGCTTGTGACCATATTAGAGATTGGTTTTTAGGTACAAAAGAGGTAAATTAATTTAATTAGTATTAAATAATTACTCTATTTATTCTAGGGTACTTTTGTTTCAATGGCTGTTTATTCTAGAGGCGAGTACGGAGTCCCAAGTGATTTAATATATTCTTTCCCATGTGTTTGTAGGAACGGTGAATGGAAAATAGTATTAGACCTAAGCTTAAGTAAATTTTCCAAAGAAAAAATGGCAAGTACTGCTGAAGAATTATTACAAGAGAAATCAATGGCTTTAAAGAAATAATAAATAGATTTAATTAACAATAAATTGAATATTACTCTAATAGAATTATTTATCTTCTATTATCTATTAATTATATAATTTAATAATAAAAGTAATCTATTAAGTGTTATCTAATAGCAATTTTATTATTTTATAAATAATTAATTAAAATCTTTAAATATAAATATGAAAGAAGAATATAAACAAATTGAAAGAAAACCTAATAATAAAATTATAATTAATGATGAATTTTCTAAACTACTTATATTAATTCAAGATCATCTTAAAAATAATTGCAATAATTCAAATGAATATGTCATTGAAATATTTATGATAACAAGTTATATTGCAGTAGAATATAATGACAAAATTGTTGAAATTTATTTTTTCTTAGAGATTATATTCAAGACAAATGTCATAAAGCAACATATAAATCAATTAATAAAAGAAAAAGGAATAAAAAGCATAAAAATAGACAATTCTATCACTCCTAAATCAATTAAATTTAAAAATTTGAAAAAGTTAAGTAATATAAATGAATCGCAAGAGAAATATATTCAAATAATATTCATACAAGTAATAACTAAGATAGCAGTGTTGGATTTAATAAAATATTCATTAGAAATCTTATTCAAACAAACTAGAACTATAAAAATCAAATATTTGGAATGTTATAAAGCAGAATTATTCTTAGAAAAAATGAATAACGAATATAATTTATTGATAAATAGTCAAAATATAATAGAACTAACAAAATTAAATAAGCATAATATGGATGAGAATACATTCATAGATTTAAAAGTAAACATAATATTTTTATATTATTTTATTAGATATCACAATATAAATTTTTCCTTGATGATATAGCGCCTAAAGAAAAGGAAAAATTATTTTTTGCAGCTAAAATAAAAATAACTGACAACGACAATATTGCTGAAAGAATATTAAAAGATCAATTCATTAGTAAAGAAGAATTTATAGTAATTAAAGATATCAACAAAATTAAAGATCATTTCCGGGGTGTAGAAAAAGTATTAGATAATTTATGTTTGATTAATAATGAAATGTTAGTTGCATGTGAATTTATATTAGCTTTTATCAAATTATTCAATTGAATTATAATATTAATTATAAATATTGTGTTATTATAGATTTTAAGAAAATTATCAAATTATCAATGTTTTTTTTATAAAATACATAAACTTATATAAAATACAACATAATGTTAAATTTATATTTATCTATTTATTAACTTATAAAACACTATCACTTAAATATATTAATTATATTTCATTAGATACAACTAATCATCTTAATTGTATCTAATTTAACTTGGTAAATAACTCTGTCCACGTATTCTCATCATTAGACTATCACATGGTATCCTTAACATACTAACAAAGAATGATATTCCACTACTTCCTCCAGGTATAAACGACAATGTGAATATTATTAAAGTAATAAGTTGAATTACAGCACATATCATAGAAACTAGATAATAGCTTTGGAAGTAAGCATAGTATAATCCAACTATAATAGATAAAAAATATAACGTTGAGAATATTCTTCTTTCGTAAGAAAATAACATCTGTAAGTATCCGTATGTACCATAAATAAAAATAAAACTAGAAAGAGTTATTAGAGAACCTACTGAAAATAGTGTAACAAATTTTTGTGGGCTGAATAATATTAATGGTAAAAACATTAGACTTAGACATATAAATCCTAATCCAACTATTAATATAACAGTAAACATTTTGTAGTCGGTTTCTACTTCAACTGAAGATTTTATATTGTTAGAGATTTTATTAAGTAATGATCCATCTTCGGAATTTTCTTCTTCGTTTAGGTATTGTATTTCTTTAGCGACTCCTACGTATCGTTGTAATTTGTTGAACATTTTCTTATTAATTTTTATGAAATAATGTAATTAATGTAATAATGTAATAAAATATAATTATATTATGTGTTTAATGAAGTTTATGAATATAAGTAATGTGTTTATAATTATCATTTATAAAGAAAATAAAGTAAATTTTTCTAGTAATTAAATAGATAACGTTAAGAAATATATAATTAACTGTAAAATTTAATTGTTAATTGATAAATCGTTATTTATACATAAACAGTTTTGAAATATATAATATAAAAAATGACCACTAATAAACTATTTAATAGTGAGATATAATATATAAAACTTAAATAATTTAAATAATAAATATATTTTTAAAATGAGTAAAGATAAGGATCATCAAGAAGAGACTACTGCTGCAACCCCCTTAATGGATTCACAGATAAAAACCTCATATCCCGAGTATTCATCAGTGAAGTTTTTCCAATATTTATTTGATACTGGAAACATTAGTTCTAAAATTTCATCAAAAACTTACAAAACCGAAGGATTAACCCCAACCCTCCTAAAAACTTTAAGAGTAAAGGTAGAAACAGGATTAGATCATACAAATACTGAAGACGTTAATTGGAGAAAACAAAAATGGGGTGAAAATACAGAATTTACACAAGAAGTTTACGGTTTCTGGCATTTTGTATGGGATTCATTAAAAGATCAAATGCTACAAATATTACTATTAGCTGCCATTGTATCTACTATTGTCGGGATTATTCAAGAAGGTATTTCAACAGGCTGGATAGAAGGACTTACCATATTTTTAGCTGTATTTATAGTTGTTTCTATTTCTTCTTATATTAATTACTCCAAAGATCAACAATTCCATGCATTAAATTCTGAAAACAATAAAAAGAAAGTACCTGTACGAAGAAATGGCATTGAAGATTTTGTAGATGTTTACAGTTTACTCGTCGGAGATGTACTTCAACTTCACATAGGAGATATTATTCCTGTTGATGGTATATTAGTTGATGGATTAGTTATGCTTGATGAGTCTAGTATGACTGGAGAATCTGACTTAGTTAAGAAAACCCCATCTATAATTGATAACAAAGACCATAAGAAATGCTCATATCCTTTCATTATTTCAGGAACTAAAGTAAGAGATGGAACTGGTGAAATGATTGTATGCGCTGTCGGAGAAAATTCTATTATGGGAAGAGCTATGCTATTAGCTACAGGTGACGATGATGCAAAAACTCCTTTACAAGAAAAATTAGGTGACTTAGCTGATAAAATTGGTGTTTTCGGAAGTATTGTTGCTGGATTAATTGGAATTGTTCTTGTTTGCAAAGATTTATTAATTAAACTTATTAGAGGAGAAAGTGTATTCGTTCAAAGCACTATTGATGCCTTTTTAAATGCCTTTATTATTTCAGTTGTTGTTATAGTTGTTGCAATCCCTGAAGGACTTCCAATGGCTGTTACTATTTCCCTTGCTTATTCAGTAAGAAAAATGAATGATGAGAATAACTTAGTCAAAAATTTAAACGCTGCAGAAACTATGGGAAACGTTAAGTAAGTTATTTTATTAATTATTTAGTACTGTATGTACAGATAAAACAGGAACACTAACTTATGGAGAAATGAAATTAAACTCAATTTATATGGATGAAAAACTCTTCATTAGAGAAAGTTTTAATTCAATCGATGAAGCTGGATCAAAAACATTTAGATCAGCAATTATTAATAATGTCTCAGTAAAAATAAAAACAGAAAACTCAGTAGAAAAAGTAGAAGGAAACCCCACTGAAGTAGGACTAATGTCTCACGTAATAGCCTCTAAAAACTACAAATCTCTTAAATTAGACAAAGCAGTTGCTGTCTTACCATTCAACTCTGAATATAAATTCATGGCTTCTTTATATGAAATCCCTAATGAAAACAAATACAAATTATATATTAAAGGAGGACCAGACGTCTTAGTTAAAAGAAGTTCAACATGCTATTCCAGCACAAAATGCTTCGACTTAACTGAGGACAAAAAGGCAAGCCTTTCAAGAGTACAAGAAGACTTTGCAGAAGGTCAACAAAGAACACTCATTATAGGACAAATGGACGTGGAAGCTTCAGTTTTTAATACTCTTAAAGAAAAGTACAATAATGAACTTACCAAAAACTTCTTTGATGAACTTATGGGAAATAACGTTCAAATAATCGCCCTAGTTGGTATTATTGACCCACATAGAAAGGATGTCCCTGATGCTATTAAAAAATGCAAAACAGCTAGAGTTTTAGTAAGAATGGTTACAGGAGATTATATTAAAACAGCCATTGCTATTGCTAAAGAAATTAAAATTTTATCTGATGAAGAAGCTAGACAATCAATTGCTAGAGTAAAGCTCCAAGATGAAAAAGCAAGAACTGGAGAAGTTAATCAATTTGAAGTTGAAGACTATTCCAAAATTTTCTCATTAGAAGGACCAGAATTCAGAGTACTATGCGGTGGATATGTTGAAAAAGTTACCGGAGAAGGTGCAGACAAAGTCGTTAAAAGAGAACTCAAAAACCCTGAGCTATTTAAAAAAGTAACTCAAAATCTTAAAGTTATCGCAAGAGCTTCACCAGATGACAAGTTTTTACTCGTCTTAGGACTTAAAGAAACTGGAAGTATAGTAGCTGTAACAGGAGACGGAACAAACGACGCTCCAGCCTTAAATTGCGCTGATGTCGGATTTTCTATGGGTATCAGAGGAACTGATATCGCTAAAGCTGTTTCTGATATTGTATTACAAGATGATAGTTTCAGCTCTATAATTACAGCTATTAAATATGGAAGAAACGTATACGACTGTATCAGAAAATTCTTACAATTCCAGTTGACTACCAATGTTGTTGCAGTATTCATGACACTTCTTGGTGGTGTTATATTAAACGACGCTCCATTAAACGCTATTCAAATGCTCTGGGTTAATCTCATTATGGATTCTTTCGCTAGTTTAGCCTTAGCCACTGAAAGTCCAAAAGATATCTTACTAACAAGAAAACCATATCCCAAAACTGATAACATCATAACTCCTTATATGACAATTAACGTTATTACTCAATCAATTTTCCAAATTATTATTCTTACTGTTATTATTTTCTATGGTGACTGGATGTTTGGAGTAACTTCTGACAGAGAACTTAGCCATTATATGTGGGATGATATCCATGGTTATCACTTTACTATTTTCTTTAACATTTTTGTATTTTTACAAGTATTCAACTCGATTAATGCAAGAAAACTAGGAAAGAACGAGCTTAATGTATTTAGCGGAATTTTAGATAACTACTTATATATTGGAGTACAATTATTTATTGTCTTCGCTCAAATTTTAATGGTTCAAATTGGAGGAAGAGCATTAAGAACTAAACCACTATCTGCTTATCAACATTTACTATGTATTGTTATTGCCTCTGTATGTATTGTTTTAGGCTTTATTGTTAAACTTTTACCTTATGGAGACCAAGAAGACGATGAATCAATGGGATGGATCAAGGCAGTTACTGTTAGATCAACAAGAAGAAATACTAATAGAACTATTCCAATTAGTGTTAAGAAGAATAAATAAGTTTTCTAGAATTAATTTAAAATTAAGTAAATTTATTTAAGAATTATTATAACTATTTATATTATATATTATTTGTAATTATATAATAAATATAATTATATAATTTTTATTTAATATATTTAAGTATTCGTTTTAGTTACTGCAGTTTAATTATAAATTTAATTTTAATTATTATAAAATAAATTTTGTAAGTAAAATAAACTAAAGAATGGAGACCGTAAAAATAAATGAACCAGAATGGGACAAAATATTGTTTAAATGGCTTCCAGCTAATCAACTTAATAAATATTTAGATATATTAGACAAAGATATAAATTTAAGTTCTAATTATTACTTTCTGAAAGGAATTCAATATGAATTTGGAGTAAGCAAAAAAATAAATATTACTTACTCATTAGAGTTTTACCATCAAGGTATGCAGAAGAATAATTTTCTTTGCTATTTTAGATTTTTCTTTCTGTATTATAATGGTAGTTTACCATTTAATATCGAGAAAAGTTTCGATATTTCTATATATTTCTTACTTAAGGCATGTGCTTATTATTCTCAGCTTGATGGAGTTATAAATGAATTTACTCCTATAGAAATACTAATGAAGTTGATTCCGTTTATGCAGAAAAGTAATGTTAGTAAGATATTGGAAAATTTAAACAAGGTAAAACATGTATTTTTAGTTGAAGAGCATGAGATTAGTTATCTTTATACTTTCTTTGAAGCTCTCTACGACAAATTCAAAAACACAGATGGCTATGCAACTGACTCAAGCATAAGCGATGAAGAGAACGAAATAACCCATTTCAAAAAAAAGGACTATCTTGAAGAATTTCTTTCAGAATTCTGCGCAACAACTTACCACAAAGAGTCTATTAATCAATTACTTTCCATTTATATTAATACTCAAAACAATAAGAAAATAATAAAAGTAATTAAACTTTACAAAAACTTTGCAAATCTAAAATTCTTTGGTTTAATATGGAATTACATATTTAGCTTTGATACCATTCCAGAATTTGAGGAAATTTATCAAGAAATAAGTAGCGTGCTTAAGCTTAAACTGAAATTCCTTCAAAATAATAGATTATACGGAGACTATTATAGCTCACAGGAGAGTAATTTAATCAATAATAATCAAAATCATACTCAAATAAAAAAGATTAAGAAATGTATAGATAATTATCATAAATCAATATTGGAGGGAAATATAGAGAGAATCCCAATGACGTTGTTTTATCTTACAAAGTATTTTAAACAGGATTTAGATGATAGTAATACGGATAATTATAAATTATTTGTGGATATAATTGAAATAACTAGACACATAATCAACAATAAACATCTGTTTACCAAATCTATAAATACTCAAACTACATAATAATCTCGTTTTCAAAGCTGTTCATAAACGGAACTCTCGAAAAGAATTACAAAAACGCAATTAATCTACTAGAAAACAGTCTTAATTCACTAATAGAACAAAAAACATATCAAGAAACAAAAACAGAAGAGTATAACTACTACTTATTCTTGCTTAATTACTACATAGGGCAGTGTTACTACAAAACTTTCAAACTAGAGAAAGCCGATATCTATTTCAAGCAAGCTTTACAAAGTGATAAACATTTTAAATATAGTAACAAGTCAGAAATTTACTACAAAATAGCAAGAATGAATTTATTCGGCTGGGGTGTTGAAATAAACTATAATACTTCATATACTAGTTTTATAAAGAGTAAAGAACTTATGATGAAGAACAGTACTATAAATAATAATTACTATGCTCATAAAAGTGCTATGACTTTACTTAATAGAGTAGAATTCAAAAAAAAAATAGAAGAAGAAAAAAAGTGCTTTAATATTTGTCATATATGTCAAAAGAATGAAAAGAAGACTCTTGCTATACCATGTGGACATAAATATTCTTGTGAATTATGTTATGATAATCAAATATTTAATTCAAAGACAGCTAATTTAAGGTGTGAAAGTTGCGATGGTCATATAGAATCAATTATTAAAGTCTTTTATTAGATTTAATTAGAATAATTCATTAGTATATTTCATTATGATAATTCATTATAATATATAATGCTATTGGTAACGATAATGATAATGAGATTGAGTTAATATTATAAATATAAACTATAAATTAAAATTAATAAACTTAATAAACTTAATATTTTTAATATTTATAATTTTAATATATTTAACTAATTTAATGTTTAATGTTAATTTTTTATTTTATTATATAAATGAAAATAGCTTTCAAAAAAAGTCTTTTTACTAATAACATCAAGAGATCATTTTTTCCATCAACTTTTAAATTAAATTCAAATACTATTTTCAAACAAAGTATTAAAAGATTTGCAGAGGGAAACCCTGTTAAAATGGTATGCACAAATTTTATTTTAAGTTAAATGTTAGAGATTCAATAAATAAAGTATTAGACGAAGAACTTGGAAGAGATCAAAATGTATTTTTAATGGGAGAAGAAGTAGGTCAATATGACGGAGCTTATAAAGTCAGTAAAGGATTATATAAGAAATACGGAGGAAATAGAATATGGGATACTCCAATTTCTGAAATGGGTAAGAAATTATTTTAATTAAGGATTTACTGGAATTGGTGTTGGCGCAGCCATGTATGGACTAAGGCCAATAATCGAATTTATGACTTTTAATTTCGCTTTACAGGCTATTGATCAAATTGTTAATTCAGCAGCCAAAATTCATTACATGTCAAACGGAGATATTAAATGCCCTATTGTATTTAGAGGTCTTAATGGTGCTGCTAACGGTGTCGGAGCCCAACATTCTCAATGTTTCGCAGCACTTTACTCACAAATACCCGGACTTAAAGTCATAGCACCATGGAATGTAGAAGACACAATCGGTCTACTAAGAGCAGGAATACGAGATGATAACCCAGTTATATTTTTAGAAAACGAAATTATGTATGGAAAATCATTTGAAGTATCAGATAAGGTACTCGACAAAGACTTTGTATTACCAATTGGAAAAGCTAAAGTAGAAAGAGAAGGAAAAGATGTTACCTTAATAGGTTTTTCTAAAATGGTTGGTATGTGTTTGAAAGCAGCTGATGCTTTAGCACTAGAAGGTATATCATGCGAGGTAAGTAAATAATATTAAAGAATAAACTAATGAATATAGGTTGTTAATCTAAGATCATTAAGACCTATGGACAGAGAAGCAATAATTAAATCTGTAAAGAAAACTCATAGATGCGTCGCTGTTGAAGAAGGATGGTCTCAAAGCGGAATAACTGCTGAAATATTAGCAATTATAATGGAAAGTAATAAAATTAATATTAATTTATATAATTTATTATTTAGGTGAGGCTTTTGATTATTTAGACGCTCCAGTAGCTAGAATAACAGGTGTTGATGTTCCTATGCCATATGCAGCTAATTTAGAACAAATAGCTTTACCTCATACATTTAATGTTGTTAATACTGTAAAAAGAATGTTAAAAAAGAAATAGAAGGAAAATGAATAATTTAACTAAATTTAAGTTTGAAAATAATATTAAATTTATTAATATAAATTAAATTGTTTATTTATTAAGAATAATAATGATAATAATGATATTATTAATAAACATACAAACATAAAACTGTTAACATTTAAATATAATTACAAAAGGGCTTACTAACAAACAACTATTTATATTAAATAAATTACATCGTCTCAAATATAAATTCCTATTATATATTAACATATTAGCTTATAATCATATTAATTAACAAATAAATTCAAAACATTTTATTCAAATAACTTTGATGATGCAAGTACTTGATATTTATTATGTATTTGATATTCCTGTATCATTTGTAGTAAATAATGTTCATAACTTTGACCTAAATATAAATATTAATAAAATTTTTTAATAATGTAATTACAATTGTAAGTAGGATTTTTAATATTCATGCACCTATAACATGATAAATTTTCATTTGAATTTGCATTTAGCTTATCAGTCAATAAACAATTTGTTAGCTTTTCTACATTTCCCATTTTATTATTTTTAAAACACTTAAAACATTCAGAACAATCATGAAAGTTTAACTCACAACATAGACAAGGACCAGATTTCTTAGCGTACCAATATCTATCATATGACCAAACACATAAATGAATTTTTTTTACTTCTTCCTTAACACTTTTTGATATTTGGTTACGACACTCAGGAATTGGAATTGTACTATGGAATGAATTTGATCCTCTAGGAACCTGCCAAATACAACCTGGAATGAATTCATCATAATTAATATAAGGGTTATTGTGATAAAGAGCAATCCAATCTCCCCAGTAGAATAGATTGGAAACACTATGAGTAACTGGACTTTCAATTTGAAAATCGATTGTACTGTTAAATTAGAAAAATAAGTAATAATTATTGTATATATAAGTAATATAATTGTTATTACGGTTCGAAATAGAAATCAAATTCTGATTGAAATACTTTATGCATTGCTATGTTTAATTTCCTTATAATAAATGCGTACTCGCCACATGTCTTTTTCTCTTTATTTGATTGATAAATATGTGGTAATGTCATATTTACATTTTTATGCTCTTTTGATGTGGGTAACATGTCTGATGTCATATATTTATTTAATTCTTCTTTTGAACATTGACAAAGTCGAATATCTGGTTGTAAGCAAAATACTTCACACTATATAATTTAATTATTTTATTAAATTATTTTATTGTTATTACTTCATCTAAAGATAAGTGCGGCTGTTTAAAATCATGCATTAATCTATATTTTTTCTCTACCTCAGCTTCCATATGAATTGTTTTATTACTTTCAAGTTTACAATTAATACTATCAATATTATCATTAATTATTAAAAAACTAAAGAATATCAAACCAAGATAACTTAACCTCATTTATACTTTTTGTTTATAATTTATGTAAAAGTAATATTAACAATAATAATTAGTTTTATAAGCATAAACAATCATAATTTTATAATTTTTTATTAAATAAATTAATAAACTTATGTATAATTGTTATAATACTTGACAAACCTATAATGGGTACTTTATATTGTTGTAAAGACGAAAGAGATACCATTCCAAATATACTTAATAAAGGTGACGAAGAATATGGTAAAATATAACTTTAAACTAAATAGATGCGGACCAATTAATAATTGATGGAGAATCTAATATAATGGATAAACCTCAACCGTCAACTGATGTTGAAGGTTCTAATACTAATAATAATATGCCGATGTTAAATGAAAATAGAAGAACAAGGAGAAGGCAGTCGACTGAAAAGGCCTCAATAGTATTTGAACCAGAAACAAATACTATAGTTAGAAAAGATTCAAAAACCTTTTCGGAAGGTGTTGGGAAAATAGGAGTTAGTACTGATAATAATGTAAATATTATATATAAAACTTCATATAAATGCATACAACTATTTAACTTATAACATATGAACTTAATTTATTAATATTAATTAATGTAGAATTATGAAAGACAAAGTGGTAAAAAAAATTCAGTAAAAGCAAGTACTAATAATAATATAAATCTTGGCTACGAGGATCCTACTAAAGATTCAAAGAAACAGAGTCTGACATCTAGAAAAAGTAATGCACCTCGTATTCCGAATTCTAATGTTATTTCAGTTGAACAAAATAGCAACGCTAAAGTTAATTTAGATTACAATAACAACTATAATGATAACACAAATTTTAATAATAATATTTTAATTGGTGCAACTAATGACAATTATAATAATAATCCAGAACTAATAAAAGAGGATATTAATATAAACGTTAACTTAGAGCCAAATACTCCTACTATACCTTTATTACTCGATCAAATGAAAGAAAATCCAATCGAAGAAGAAATCGCAGAAGAGATTGATTACTCAGCAACAGACTTTTATTTAAAAATATATATGGATTTCCTTGATGTAACTTATAAACTTTGCGATGACTTCGGAGCTGTTTTTAAACCTTATGTACTGATTACAATACCTGGAAATGATCCTGTGAAAATTCCGATATATAATATAGATGAAGAGAAGCTAAATATAAGTGATATGGGTCTTAATGAATCACAAAATACTAGTTTAAACTTAAGCACAAGTAACATAATGGGAACTCAAGGAAGTGTTTATCTTAATAATAATAACAATGCAGAAAAGAAATATCTTTACAAAACAATGAAGAACTTCTTTATTAAGAAAGAAAATTACTATTCAGCTATATTGATACAAATTAAAAATGAACAAAGTAACAACACAAAGAAACATCAAATTATTATTGGTGAAACCAAACTACAAGTTAATTTATTAGTTCAAGGGAAAGATAAAAAAGATTTATGCTTTGACGGTTATGTGAAAGTAATGCTTAGAAACTCAATAACAATAGGAAGATTAAGACTTAATATAAACTTTAGTTTATATCCTAATCTTATTGCTGATAATGATAAGAAAATATTTGTAAGAAATATTACTAAATAAACATAATATAATTAATATTAACATAATCATAGGATGCTAAAACAATGGATGACTTAGATTTAAATAACTATAGCGAAAAAACTGAATGGACAAAGTGTAATGTATCGTGTTTAGACTTAAGCCATACAATTGTAGATAAATATTTCCTTCTTGGTTTAAATGATGAAGAAGTTGATGGTAATAACATACTATATTATAAAATTATAATAACTTAATATAACATAAACTTAGGTATCATTAATTTTACTTCCGAGTTTATCGACACCGACCTTACTGTTGACGAAGGACAGCTCACTCACAAATTTTATTTAGAAGTTCAAAAAAATAATATTCTACTTGCAATTTATGAATGGTTTAATAAAATGATCGATTTAATTAAGAGAAAGCTATATATTCCTATTTTTAATTTTTATGATATGCTCAATACGATTGAACAACAAGAATTTCTGAGTATTCCACAACGTTACAATTATAACCCTTACATTTCAAAATATTATCTTAACTTTGTTTATGAAATAGTTAAATTTTTAAAATCTTCAAAAAATGATCAGAAAGTTACAGGAGGAAAGGTTATATCAAAAGGATCAAAAGATACAATTGACGACTCTTGTATTATTAATCAAACTATTGGATGTCTTAAAAACGTCTATGATATTTTTAATTTAAACGTAAAGAATAACACTCCTGCTAATATCGAAGATGAATTATGTTATGTAGATATTACTAATTTTGGAATCGATATATTATTAGAATTAATAAGTGTATCTGCTGACTCAAAAGTAATGAGTAGTGCAGATCAAAAGACTGATTATTCTGTAAGAAATATAGTTTTGTTTAATATTAATTAATATAATTTGTTTAGAAAACATATGAAAATAGTTTACAAATTATCTCATCAAGAATTCACTTTTTAAGACTAATTGAAATTTATATCCATGATTCTCAAGTTATAAGTGGGATTATGAAGTTATTTAGAAAATTAATTCAAATATTGACAAACTATCATTCAAAAAACTTAAACACTGATAAGATCACTACAAATCCAAAA
>Ga0100378_1002314_pt1 | contig 19096 bp, 27 predicted proteins | sample CryGeymeta201502_FD_81535 | JGI IMG/M metagenome (GOLD analysis project Ga0100378, IMG submission 81535) | Groundwater microbial communities from Crystal Geyser aquifers in Utah, USA - Crystal Geyser metaG 2015-02 | ecosystem: Environmental > Aquatic > Deep subsurface > Groundwater | place: USA...
TAATCGAAGTAATTCAAATAAAAATAGTAAAGGAAGTAAAAATAGTAAAAAACCCAATTCAAGCACAAGTACTGGAAAGAAGAAAGAAAATAACAAAAGTGATCTAAGTACTGGTGATAGAATGCTAGAAATTTTTAAAAAGAATATGGGAAAAGGAGTATTAGAAAATAGTGATATTAATATAGGATTCTACAAAAAAAATTGCAACTTATGTTCAGATTTAAGAAACAAACTTAATATTAAATGATAATAATTATTTAATAGCCTAATTTATATATGTATATATTATTACAATTAACAAATAGTATTAATATATTCTATAATAATATTTTAAAAAATACGTTTAATAAGTTTAATAAGTTTTATTTTATAACAATTAATTATATTCATCTATTTATTCGTCTATTTATTGTTTTATTTATTTTCAAAATAAGGATTAATAAAATACTTATTATCTTTGTAATTATTATTTTCTTTCTGAGTATAAAAGTTCTCAAATATCAATGAAATACTTGCTATAATAAAACCGAAAATAAATCCAAATCTTCTCGCAAGATGAACCACTGAATATAACGAAAAAGGCATAGAATCTTTAAAACTCTCATTAACAAAAGGAGTTTCTATAATCTCAACATAAAATGGAAATAAAACAAAGAATAAACTAATTAGATAATAAATCTTTTCAAAAATACTTCGACCATTATATCCCAGGAAGAAATTTTTACTAAATAAAGTAATAACAAAATCAGCTCCAATTAAGCCATATAAAGATGCTTCAGAACCTATTACCATTGATAATTCATTATGAAATGGGAATGAAATAGAAGTATGATTGTGTTTAATTTCAAACATTAATTTGAATATAAACTGGAAAGGCATGTTTAAATAACTTGAAAATATAAAATCAAAGTCATAAGCGTGAATATATTGCTTTTGATATATTTCAAAATCATGTAATTCTTCTCCAGATAAATGTTTATGATCTTGAAAATATATAACTACTAAACTATGTGCTATAATTCCAGAACAAATGTAAAATGCAATGAGGAAATATTTATTATTAAAAAATTTGTTGGCTGTAAGTTGATGTATTTTGTAACCGCATACAAAAAGCCAAAGTATTGTAAAGAAAACCATTCTAAATGGAACTGGGAATTCGTCTAGTCCTCTAGTTCTTAAAAAGTTTACGAATATTATTAAAAATGAAAATTGTGATTCAGGATTAAAAAGTGCTGCTGATAGGTTTATTCCTCTTATATAATGAAGTAAATAAAGTAAAATATGTGCTACTATGATAAAAATAAGAATATTCGAAATTCCTTTTTCTACTAATAAAGGCATTTATAATTTAATATTATAAAATAATATTAGTTTATTCATAAATTGTAGTGCATTTATGTTTACGTGTTGAAAGGAAAAATAGTTAAATAGTTTATAAATTTCAAAAAAATAAATAATTAGTTGTTAAACATACATTTTCTATACTATGAATAATATAAATTTAATTACTATAATTATTATAAATATTATTACATAATTAAATAACAATTTTAAATTCAAAATATACAAATAAATATAAATTTGATACTAATATTATACCAAATAAAAAAAATACTATATTATTTATAAAATAAATAAGCTTTCGCATTTAAGATTACTATTTCCCTAAATTTAATCTACTAGACTTTCTTGTTTGTGTTCTATAAGTCTTACTTCTGCCCTTTTTCTTTTTGTGTTATTCCTGTACATATTAATTTTTTAAGCTGCAAATTTATCCTTCGTGATTTTTCATAAGCTCTTTTACTTATTTCTAATTTCTTCTTATTTTTTTCTATTTTCTTCAGAAATGAATCATATTTTGCTTTCGCTTCAGCAATTTCTTTATCTTTTATATTTAACATTATAGTTATATTTTCTATCTAAAAACAATTACAAAAAGACAAATTTACCTCTTTATTAATATGTTCTTCGTTTTCTAATTCAAAACTAGGTTTAGTCTGTGTAGTCATATATAAATTAGGAATTGAATTCGGACGTGAAAGCGTATTAGTAGAATTACTTGCCGTTGATGGGTTATGCGTTATACCTCTAAAAATTATTTTATGATCTTTATGAGAACGTTTATCTTCGTTAGGATATCCAAACTTATTTTTGTCATTTACTATATTTGAAATAACACTCTCGTCGCCTTTATTATTTTAATTAGAATATTAATTTAATTTTAATCAATACTTATACGTTCATCGTTTATAGCTGATGAATCACCATGCATTTTGTTATTTGTATTTAATAATTCTATTTCATCAATGTGAATAATAGCTTGATTATTATTTATGTCTTCTATACCGGTAATAGTTCTTTTATCTGGTGATATTTTATTTTTGCCAATGCTATTTCTATTTTTAAATTTGTATTTACTTATCCATTTTTATTTATAATATATACTAATATTTAAATTCTAACTGTATATAAATAATTTTATTTTATTATATGAAAATTAATATTAAAACTATATTAATTAAAGTTAAATAATCAATCAATAAAAGTTAAAAAATATTAAAATTAGTTAAAAAATCTATCTTAGAAAACTATTTATCTATCTTACTCCAAATTTAGTATCTTTGCAGAAGTTAACTTGGTAGTTAATAGCACTAATATAGGAATAAAGTTGATATCTATTAATTGAAGCTAATTCTAAAATGACTATTTCTCCAGGAGGAACAATAATATTGACTTCTCTAGTTGGGTCTTTAATCTCTGGGAGTGGTACTTCGTCTTGTTCATATTCATCTTTTGTGTCATAATATTGTTCTAAATGCTTATTCTTATTTTTAGTTTCTTCGTCGTCGTCGTCTTCTATTTGTAGGTTTCCATTCATATCGTAATTTTCTCTCTTCTTAATCACTAAATTGTCTAAAGTAGTAAAGTTAATATTAACACCAATCTTCATGTTTTTAGTGTTATTGGAGTATTTAAATACTATACCGTTGGTATGCTCAATTATATTTTCAATAATATCAATAAATTTATTGACGTATTTGATCTTACTTTTTTTACCAGGGAAAACTTGTTCTCTTAATAATTCTATCATTGGATAAGAAAACATTATTTCTGATTTAACTTCAATTCCTGAAGTTTCAGCAGTTTTTTCAAATAAGAGTATAGCAAAATCTTTTGGTTTAGTAATTACTTGAATGATAAAAGGATTTTCTTCGCTTACTGGAATAGATGGATCTGCATTTTTGAGAATACTTACTCTTGTATTTAAAAGCCCCTGTGATGAATAAAAATCTTCTTTCAATTGTTCTTCTTCATTATCCATTATTAAGTCATCATCTAATTGTATTTTTAAGTTTTTTCTTTCGTCAACTAATGAAGTCATTGTAACATTAATAAATTTAGTAAATGTCAATTTTTCATAGATGTATCCTTTTGACAGGTTATAATAGACTAAATAACCTAATCCTCCTAGATCTTTAGGGAAGAATATAGATCTCCATGATTCTTTTTCATTTTCTTCTTCGAAATGATGTTTATTTGGATTAGCTTTTGCTAAATTGAACATTGGCTCTTTATGTAATTTAAATACAAAATTTTCTTTTTCTGGAATATAATCTTTTATTGTTGGGTTACGATCTCTGCTATAAACTCCCATTACAAATCTAAATCTATGAGTAGAATTATTTTCTGGAATTGTAAATTTCTTTGTAAAAGATTTTTTATACTCTTCTCTAAACTTGACATAATCTGAGTGTAGATGAGCATCAGTAACCAAATTAAGTGAAATAGCAGCAATATATGTTCCTGGTTCCTTAGGGTTAAGTTCTATAGAAAGTCTGTTATCATTAGCACAAGCAGATCCTCTAAATATATACTCAGATCCCTTTTTTTCGAATAAGTTAAAAGAAACAAACTCATTTTCATAGTCTGACATATTTTTAGTGTTTCTATAAATTCTAGTATTTTTTTGGTTTAAGATAAAGAAAGTTTGTCCTGCACTGCTGATTTTAATTTCTATAAAATTATGGATATAGTCAGGATCATAAACAAACTCTTTATGAATGTATTCATAGGTATCTCTTACTTTGCAAATATGAGTCTTACTAAAGTATTTAAGATAATTATCAAAATCAATAAAGAATTTTCCATCGTCTTTTTCATGTTCACCTTTCAAATCATTTAGTTGTGGAGTCCATAGATTACTTGAATCGCACCAATCACCATTCCACTCAGTGTTTCCCCAAGGATTTCTTAGCTCTAATAATCTTACTTTAGGTTCTCCTGATTCATTATAAATTTGTCTAAATTTAATTAAAATAAATACCTAACACTGATAACAGTGTAAGCATGGTTACTAATTAATCCCATTTTGTCTATCAACGTCAACCAAGTTTTAGATTTGCCTTCATCAGAAATATCAGCACATATTAAGTAATTCTTTTCATCAGCACCTATTGTTCTTCCCCATATTTCTTCAGGATCATTAATCATATGATCAAGACTTACTATTGGAGCAGGAAAAAGTACTTCAAAAGCTTCTGCAACTAATCCTCTACCTATTCCCGCATAAGTAATATTTAGTTTAGCCCATGCTTTTTCTAGAAGAGATGGCCAGAGATGTCCACTTACTTTATTTTGTCCGGCAAAACTTAAATAAGTTATATCATCAGTAGTTTGGTCATCATCATCAAAAGTAACAAAAGGAGCATAGTCATCAACACAAATTTTAATAGGAGCCCCATGTAGAATTAGTTCTACTTCAACACACCCATTTTTTATCTTTGGGGCCTTAAAAAACTTAGTAATTTTATCTGGAAATTCACATAGGGTACATAAAGCACAAAGGAAATAGCAATCTCCAAGATCTCCTTGAATAATATCATCGAATAAAATAGTTTTATCTTTCCTTATTAAATCTGTTATTTCTATAATCGAGCTTTTTGGATACATTTCTGAAAGTCTTTTCCATATTTTCTTCTTTGCAACTTTTTTTTCCTTTTTCTCTTTATTAGGTGACTTATTGGGTGATCTTGATGAAATTGAACCATCAGAAATTTTTTGAGTAGGTTGTACAAAAGGCTTTCTAGGGGATACTACTCCGTTATTCTCTTCCTAAAATTATTTAATCATAATACCTCAACATGGTCTTTGTATTTTGCTTGTTTAAGCCTAACTAAATCAGCATACTTTGTCATATAGTTGTAAATACTTCCATTGTTAGGAGGAAATATATCATCAGTAAATAGCTCTTTTTGCTTTATAATTTCATCGTACTTTTGTGAAGATAGAAGTTTCCTTATTCCAGTTTTTTCATACATCATTCGAGACTTTATTTGCTGGTCTATGTTATAGTTGATAAGATCTAAACTCTCTTCCTCTGGATCCATTTTAATTAATATGTTATTAAAGTATATTATTATAACATCTTATTTAATAATATTAATAATACAAACATATTAATAAATAAAATAAATAAAATAATAAAAATAATTTGGGATTGTTAATTGAATTAATACTACAATGAAATGATAATATATAATAATATTATCAAGTCAATGTTTATTATTAATTGTATTTAAATATATAGAGCAACATTATTAAGGTCATCAATCTTAAGCCATCAGTCACTTTCCAACCAATTTTTATAATCATCACATTCAAAGTATATTCCGTTATCTAAAAATATTAAATTTATTATCAAGTAAAATATTATTCATTTGTATTATTATAAATACCTTTTATAAAATACTGCTCATAACTTTCATGCATTCCAAAAAACAAACTTTTACAACTTGAAATACATGGGTGTAGTTTAGGTTTTGTTATTCTATTTTTCGCATTATTATATTTAAATAAATTTGCTTCTACTTCTATATCAGTATCAATACAATTGTTTTTACAATTACTATAAAATGACTCTAATTGAGTAAAATCATCTTTAATTTTATTTGAAACTTTTGTAACACATTCATTAAATTGAAGTTGTTGACCAAAAGTCATTTTAAAAAAGTTAGTGTTTAATTGTAAATCATTTACATTTCTGCAATATTTTATTGTTGAGTTTTGTGTTCTTTTTATAAGTTCTACAATCATTTTATCTTTTCCATATAATAATTCTTTACATGAGGTAATTGATTCTATTTTTTTATTATCTGAAATAAACTGTGAATCATTATCTTTTTTTGAATTATTTTCATTATTTTGCTGTTGCATTAATATATAATGTAAATAAATTTGTTTTACATAATAAAATATATAGTATAGAAATATTACAATTATTAATTTAATTTATATTATCAAAATAAATAAATAATTTATTTATTTTTGAATAATAGTTTTTAAATATTTAAATACTAGTAACTTTAATAATGTTAACTTGATCAGGAGTCTCTTCTTTTTGACCCATTAAACACACAATTTTATCACCTTTTAAAATAAAGCCCTCCTTTTCGGCAAAGGAGATTGCTTCATTAAGTAAATTTTCTGTTCCAATAAATGATGGAATCTTTAATGTTTTAATCCCTCTTGAAATATTTAGTTGTCTGATAACACTGTTATTCATACTACAAATTAGAATAGATATTTACCATAATGCTAAAATATGTTGAGGAGGTCTATACTTAGATACCATTCTTGCGGTAAGTCCAGTTTCGGTAATAACTAGTATTAATCTTGCTCCCTTAGATTAAAATTTTATTTACGACGTCTTCAGCAGTTTTAACGGCAGAAGCACAACAAGCTTCTTGGATACTGAAGGGTTTTAAAGCATATTTGGTAATTGTAGCGAATAGATTTTCATAATTAATTATTTGTTCAGCTTCGACACATAACTATATAATTATTAATATTAGTTTGTTATTTGTATATTATACCTTAGCCATAATTTGACATGATTCAATAGGGAATAATCCTCCTGCAGTTTCTCCTGATAACATAACAGCATCAGAGCCGTCTAAAACAGCATTAGCTACATCAGTAGCTTCAGCTCTTGTTGGTCGAGGATTTTTTATCATTGAGTCCAACATTTGAGTAGCTGTTATAATGGGTTTTCCAGCAATATTAGCTCGATCAATCATGAATTTTTGAGCAATAAAAACCTTACTTTAATTTATTATTTACCTTTTCAACTGGTATTTCCATTCCTAAATCACCTCTGGCTACCATAATTCCATCAGCTAAATCAAGGATTTCTTCATAGTTTTCAATACCTTGATGATTTTCAATTTTAGCGATAATTTTAATATGGTCCCCTCTGGGTCCGAGAACATCTCTAATGGTTTCAATATCTTTTCCTTCTCGTACAAATGATGCGGCAATTAAATCTACTCCTTCTTTTAAACCAAAGTTGACTAAATCATTTTCGTCCTTTTCTTGTAAAATAGGGAGTAAGATATTTGCGCCTGGTAAATTCATATTCTTTTTCTCTCCAAGCATATTAGAGTTTATTAATTTTACTTTAATAGAATCCTTTACTAATAAGATTGAATAAGTACCTTTAAAATTTCAGTAACTTCTCCAATTATTTCACCATCAGCTATTAAAATTTTCCCACCTATTTTTACAGACTCAATAATCTTTTCATATGAACACGCTATTTTATTTTTATTTCCCTTGAATGTATAATCAGTAACTAATATTAACTAAAATTTCTTACCAATTTCTAATATTTCACCAGCAACTAATGAAACTGGTTTTCCATCTTCTAAAAGACCAGTTCTAATTTCAGGTCCTTTAGTATCTAGCATTGTAGCACAGCTAACATTAGGTCTATGTTTAAGAGCTTCTTTTAAATTTTTGAGTGTTTGACTGTGATACTTTAATATAAAATAACAAAATATACTTTATGATCTCCATGAGAGAAATTTAATCTACAAACATTCATTCCTGAATCTAATAATTGACCTAGTTTTTCAGTACTGCAACTTGAAGGTCTATATAGTAATTATTTATATTTATATACCCGATAGTGCAAATAATCTTTGTTTTTCTTAAACTTGGGTCATTAATTTTAAAGATTTTATTTTTCTTAATAAATAAATCTGGGTGAGAGATTAAAGATGTTTGTTGTCTTTGCATGTGAGAATTGATTGTTGGTTCCATTAAATTATTATATAATATAAATAAAATAAAAGCTTTTTAAGGATAAACGGTATAAATATAATATAATTTTATTATAATACGAACATATTATGCACGTGAATATATAAAAAGTAAAACCAAAATATAAAATAAATACACATACTTATTTTTGTAGAATATTTTAAATATGTTTTAAATGTTATTCTTATTTATTAATTATTCAAAACTTCGTGATAACTAAACAGAATCTGATTTTCAATAGAATTATCTGTATTTTACAAATCCAATAAGGGGTGCTTGTTCTCTAAAACATCTTCTGCACATATTAACATCGTATTTTCTAATCATACCGTGTGTATTTTTGCAAACTCTGCAACATCTTGAATCTGGTCCGTATGTTCTTGGATGACTTTTGTATAAGTGGGGCATTTATATGAGAATAAATATAAATTAAAATATATTATGATATAATGATTTAATTAATAATTCAATTAGGTAATAATAAATAAATATGTTAATAACTTTTAATACTTGTAGTACTTTTAATACTTATTATGAATAAAATTAAGTAAATATAATTTTATATAACAATATGGCTATTTATTAGTAGAATAGTTATTAATTCATGAATATTGTATGTATCATTTTTACCTATGAATACTTGTTTAATTTTAAGTATTTGAATAAATGCATTATTATAATTATTATATTATTATAAAGTTATTAATTCTAATTATTATAATATAACCATATAATATTAAGAATTATAATATTAATTATTATATAAACTCATTAAAAATATGTCCTCAAATACTATTTCCTATTTCAATAAATCTTTCAAACTTCCTCTCTAAAAATAAATTAAATATATTACAACTGGCTGAACAAAATTAGCTTTTTCTCCTGCTCTAATAATCTTCTTCGGCTTATTTTCTACTTTTATTTCTTTATTTTCACTTTCCGGTTTAGCAAAGGCTGAATCATAGGCATTAATATCATAGCTATCATAGTTTTTTACAAACGGTGCACCTTTATTTGAGTAATAATTTTTATTTGAATGAGTATAACTATTTCTATAGTTTTTATTATAATTATCGTTTGAAGAGTATTTTTTACAGTTAGAATCTTCATAATAATTATTATAAGATTCAGGATGTTCTGCTTTTTCAGTACGTTCTTGATCATTTTCAACATTTTCGTTCTTGTGTGAACCTGTATTATTAGTATTATCAACATACTCATTCTCGTTAAGCTCTTGCGAAGTTGCTTTGTTCCAAATCAAATCTTCATCAGTTGCGTTGAAGTTATTATAAGATTTGAATGTTTTATTAGTGTAAGACTTACCATACTTATTGTTATGGGTATAGTTATTATTATAGTTACTATTGTAGTTCTTATTATTGTAATTATTATTGTAATTATTCTTTCCGTATTTCTGAGTTTTGTAATCTTTTTGGCTATAATCCTCATTTTGTGCGTTTTGACTTCCTTCTCGATTTTGATTTAAATTTGAATCTACATTGCAAAATTCTTGAATTGGTTCTGTATGTTGTTCTTTTTGTTCATATTTAGGTTCTGCTTCTAAGCTTTTTTCTTGATTTGTATTATGATAATGTTGTTGATTAATATTAGTATTGACATTATTACTATGATTGTTACTATTATAGTTATTATTGTATTGTTTATGTTTTTTGTTAGGAGAAACTTTGCTTTTATCCTCTAAATGCTTAGGATTTGAATATTTGTCTTTGTCATCTTCACCCCATTCTTTTTCCTTTTGTTTTGTATTTATTAAGAACAGCTAAAAAATATTTAATTAAATTAATATACATCTTCGTCTTGCTTAATTTCAATAAAATTTGAGCCATCCTCAACTTTTTTGCTTGTGAACACTGGTTTTTGTAAATCATCAAATTTTGATGTACTTGTACTTGAAGCAGCTGTATTACTTTCTGTTTTTTTATTGTAAATATTATTGTAATTTTTAAAGTTATTATTATGACTATCATTATTTCTTGTAGTTTTTGCAGTATTAAATGAATTTGCATATTTAATATCTAAATTTTGTTCAAGATACAGGTTCCTTGGTGGATTTAATTTTTCATTTTCTAACGAAGTTTGCTTTAGGAGTTCACCAACAACATTTACTGTTATTTTGTTATTTAATTCCGTTTTTACTACAGGATTATCTGTTTTTGGAACCACATTTAATTCGTCAAATTTCTTTGGCTGTGTGTTTGTAAATACCTTTCTTTCAGAAAATGAACCGTCATTAAACTTATTAACATTTTCGAACTTATTAGTATACCTTTCTTTATTTGGATTAGTATTGCTATTACTATTAGTGTTACTGTTACTATGATAGTAACTGTTATTGTTTACAATATTTTTCTCAGTGTTCTGTGAATTATAGTATGATGGTTTTTGATAACCTCCTATTCCACCTTGATTTTGATTATTAAGTGGCTTTTTATTATTGAAATTTTTATTCTTCTTATTATTACTACAAACATTAATGTTAATATTTACTATTTTCCATTATGTTTATTTTCATTTCCTAATAAATCTTTGAGACCAGTTAGTTTTACTTTATTATCTTGGCTATATTATTTAATTAATTATTGTTATACTTATTTTCAGATACCAATTCAACCTTTTGTTCAATCGCTTCACCTTCGGCACCATCGTCAGACATCTCATCCCAACTATCTTCACATGTGTTATGTTTTGCCTTTTTATTTTATTTTAGTTATATACTGTTGGATTTGTTTGACTAATAGTTTTATTCATGGAGGTGATTAGGTCAAGCTTTTGATTATTTGTATTTTTAAATTCTTCAGACATATTTTATATTAATTAATTTTAATAATTAATAATAATGAGAAAGAATTTATTATATTATTTGCTACTAAATATATATGTAATATAATATTGGTATTATTCTTAAATTTAGTATTATATTTAGTTATTTATTATTTATTAAATATCCTAAAACAAGATACAACTTTCTTTCTCTTTTTCTACTAATTTCTTTTTCTTTTTTAATAACTCATCTTCTTTTAATATATTTAACCTTTCTTTTTGATTTTTGTTTACTACTGGAACCTCTTGTATTATATTTTCAATTTTTTTTGGTTGTTGTTGCATAACTGGTTGTTGTTGATTTCTATACTTATTTTCATCTATTTTATAGAATTATACATTTTTATTTTACTTGTATCAAAAGGATTTTTATTTTCTTCTCCTGTATTTTTTCTATTACCTGACTGAGATGAATTATAAATTGAGTCACGTGGTAGTCTACCTTTTACTTCAACTTCTTCAAAAGCATAAACTTTAAAGCAAAGCTATATTATAATTTTAATTAGTGTATTATAGTTTACTTTTTCTTTTAATAAATAGTCAATATCATCTTTAGTAATATATTCAATATGATGACTGAAATATTCTTCAAAAATTGGATTTCTATTTTTACCTGAAAACTATATTTTTATATAAATTATAATAAATACGGCTTTTGTTTTATTAACCACATTATCATGAAAAGACGTATAATCTATGTAACAATTAGTACAGAAATTCTCAGGTAAATTAGTAGCTTCTTTAATGTAAACTTTATAATTAATTGGTTGCCCTATTAACTCATCAGGACTATCTGGAACTTCATCAAATTCACTTTCGTCCTCATTGTATGGCTGAACATCAACAGTTAAACTCCCAACTTGTTCACCAGTAGCTGAAATTATAGAAGTTGTTGTTAAATTATTCATTAAGTAAACTAAAGGTTCTAGTTTGTAAAAACTGTAGCCTAAAAAGTTTGCTTTTGGCTCATCCCATAATGGGTCTTCTTCTTTTTTAAGGTTCTAAAAGAAGTTAAGATTAAGTTAATAATAAAGTTAGTTATTAAGCAAATTAAGTTTAAGTTTATTACTGCAATATCGAAGTCCTCATCTTGATATTTTTCAAATAAATCCTTCATCATATCATATCTATTTTGGAATGTTTCAGTATTCCAGTAATAAACTGTTCCTTCTTCGTAATTTTCAACCTATTTATATTAAAATATATAATAGTACCCTAATTTGAACATTTGTACTACACATTTTCGAATCCTTAACATAATCCATTATATTCTTAGTTAAATAAATAGCTAAATTAAAGTTTCTTCGTAATTCAGATACGATAATTTTCATTTTATTTAATTTCTTCATTAAATTATGAAGTGTCTGCTCTAATTTTTCACTTTTGTGTAGAGAATCATTTTCCTTCTTTAATTGTTCTTTCTTTAATATTTCATTTTTCTCTCTATTTTCGTATTCTCTTTTCTTTCTTGCATTTTCTGATTCTAATAATTTTAGTCTCTCTTGTAATAATGTCTCCATATGAATTCGTTCTGATTCAATTTTAGATCTTTCTACACTTTGTTTCATTTCTTTCATTTTTTGTTCATAATCAGTTAATTGTATACGTAATTTTTCTTCGACTTCATGCTTTTCCTTAGTATATTTTTCTTCTAGATCCTTTTTCATAACTTCTAATTCATGTTTTTTCCTTTTTTGGTTTTCGTCTTCTTGTTTTTTATTATTTTCTTCAATTTCAGTTTGTAACTCTAATTGCGCGGTTTCCCAATCAATATCGAATTCTGATTTATCTGACTTTTGTACGTATATGAAAATTGTATTAGTTCCAAAAGTAATTTTATCTTTATGTTTTAGTTGTTGTCCATTATTAGATGTTAACTTCTTTCCATTTACAAATATGTACTCTTTAGCCTCAGGTTCATTTGGCATTAAGAATAATTCATTCTTAGAATTATTAGCAAATATGGCATGGTTATTCTTTATTCCTATTCCAGAAAGAGTAATTTGGGGAGGAGGATTTCCGTGCTTTCTTCCTACATATAAAGGAAGCTTTTCTAGGGAATATCTTAATTTATGAGATAATTGAGGATCTTCGTTTAAATTAAGTAAATGAGGTTTATTGACATCAACGACCTCTCCTAACATTTCTAAATCTTTAGAGTGAGCCTCATTAATTTTATCCTGGAAAGGTTTTTCTATTATAATTAAATAAGTAAAAATTAAATAAATAAGTAAATGAAGTATATCTTACCTAAATCTTCCACAGCTCTATTGTTGGCTTCGTATTGTTCCTTCATTTCTAAAAATTGTAATTTATCATCTTCGCCTATTACACCATTGTTAAGCATTATTTTTTTGTTTAAATCTTCAATTAGTTTTTTTAAGTCGAGATTCTCTTCTCTTAGTTGTCGAATAATCTTATCTTGTTCACTTTCATTGATTACAGCTTTATTTTGAATCTTTTTTGCTCTATCAGCATATCTTAATGTCGATAAAGTTTCTTCATAATTTATTGATGCAGGAGATAATGCACAAATCATGACTGTTTTAGAATTTCCTCCTAAGGCATTTTGTAATATTCTTGTTAAGGATGAATCTCTGTAAGGAGGTAATACATCTTTCTTTTTTCCTAATGCTTTATCAGCAAGTGTGTTAATGACATTTCCTAGGACAAGAAGACTTTTGTTAATATTACAACCTAATTAATAATTGAATAAATGAATAATAATGTTATTAATAGTTTTATTAGTTTGTTATTATAAATTGTATTGTAAGTCGTATTATTTACCTTCTTTTAGTCTATCACCAGTTGCTCCAGTTGAAGATGATCTCTCAGAACCGGCTAAATCAACTAAGTTAATATTTGAAGTCTTAATAGATTGTTTATTATTAAAAAAGGTATATTGTTTAAATTCTATAGTAACAATTGTATGGGCTCTAGAACTAGTAGCATTCATTAATGTTGATCCTATTGTTCTATTTTCATATCCTTCATCCATCTAATAATAAATATTAATAATCAATATTTTATAAACCTTTTTAGCTATCTCTTCATAACTTGTGACTGGATATTTAGTTAGACCCTCTACAAATACTCCGATTGTTCTACTTTCTCTTACTTTTAGACCGCTTTGAGGTCTTTTAGAAACAGGGACAAGTAAGTCATGTACTTTTTCATTATATATTTCAAGCATACTGACACAAACTTCATATTTCTTTTCTTCATTTGTAGTTTCAACAATTCTTTTAAATATTTCTTCGCATGAAATAGGTACTATTCCTTTATTTGTCTTGTAGCCAACCATTGAATATGATTTTCCTGATCCTGTCTGTCCATAAGCAAATAAACAACAATTATATCCTAACCAAGCATTATCAAGGATTTCTTTTCCAACACAATCATATACTTTTTGTTGATCGGCATATCTATCATCAGTAGGTTCTGAATATCCTTCATCGTTTACTTTAAATCCATCATGAGACCAAAAACTATAGTCGAATGAAAAATCCTTTTCTTTATTTACTTCATCTCTAATTATAGTTTTAGGACCATCCTTGAAATATTATTTTAGTAAATACCATTTCTATGCATAATGTTGAATGATTGTCTCTTTCTCTTTGATTGAAAGGTCTTACTCTTACTGCAACTTTTACGCCACCACTCATTATTATTTATTAAATGCAATATAGAAAAATTAAATTAAAGAAAATAATAAAATTTAATTATTGATATTAAAAAGTTTAAGACTTATTAAATTTATTATTTATATCAGATTAAATTATAAAGATTCTATTTAAAAAATTTTTTGTGAATATCTGTTTGTTTATATTATGAAAGGATATAATAGTAAAGGTAAAACAGTAAAAATTATAGGATATAACATAATATTTAAATGTAAAGTAAATATCATTGATAATAATAATAATAATTAAAATTATTATTTGTTTATTAAGTTATAAATACATTGAGGAGAATTCAAATAACATTAAATAAAAATATTGCATATAATCATATATTTAATACATAATTAAAAAAATAAAACAAACGTTCTATGAAAACTTATATAAACTTTGCTATATTGATATTAGTATTAACAAACTTGAACGTTAATTGCGTTAACGTTTGTGTTGATGTTGAAACTTTAACCTGTCCAAATTTTAAAAACATGATCGTTTTCATTGACACAATAATCGGGAATGAAGAAATTCCACAACTACAAAAAGCTATTAGGCTAATTTTTCACGACTGTGTTTCAGGTTGTAATGGTTGCGTTGATCTAGATTCCCCAGATAATGCCGGACTAAACTGTATTGTTGGTAATGGAAATAGAGTATTCAGATTTGCTAAAAATTTAGTCTTTTATGGACAATTTAAAATTTCCTTAGCAGATGTTTATGCGTTGATGGCTCAGAGAGCTGTTTATATATCAAGTATTGGATTAACAATTCCTGTTTGTGATTTTAAATTTGGAAGAAAGACTTGTACTAGCCCACAAGAAAACAAAGAAATCTTTGCAACTTCTCTTGGAAATTGGTCTCATGTTAAAAACTTTTATGTTGATAATTTTAATTTCTCAGTTCAGGAAATGGTTGCCATAATGGGAGCTCATTCAATTGGAAGAACTTGGTTTGGAGAATCAGGACATTACGGACCTTGGGTCTCATATAATAATAAAGTCTTTACAAACCAATACTATATAAATTTGTTAGATAAGGAAAATTTACTAGAATATAAAACTATGACAACAAATGCTAGCAAAAGTCAATGGCGTTCTGCTAAAGATAGTTGTACTGGATACAAAAAAAATAATTGTACTCCAAAACCTTTTCAAGATCAAAGAATTATGCTTAATGCTGATATGAGTATGCGTAAATTATTTGAAACAATCAATGAATCAGGAACTCCCGACTGCACAATTGACACTTGTAAAGATAATGATGAAAGTAAAGCTTGGATTGAGAAATATGCTGCAAGTGAGCCGGAATTCAAAAAAGACTTTGGAGCTGTGTTTCAAAAACTAATAGAATGGAAATGCGAAGGACTAGTAGATCCTGAAACCTCTCAGAATGTGAAATTTGAATTTGAACACTTCCAAAATGAGAAACTTATCACTTTAATAATGAAAACTGCAGAAACTAAATCAACAAAAGAACAATTTAAAATATATCACTATTTATTCAAGAAGAAATATTCTCTAAATTCTGATGAAGGAATCAATAGGTACAAAATCTTTAAAGTTAATTTAAAACTTATTAAAGACAGAAATTCTGTAGTAAACTTTGGGAAGTATGGATTTAACAAGTACACTGATATGACTAATGAAGAATACTATAGAGCTGTGACTGGAACTAAAGGGGAGTTTATTGACTTTGATACTTTTGCTGATTTAGAAATGGACCCGTTCGAACATATGCAACTTGATGCTTAGTTAAATATCATTTTGGATATAATATTAAAATTAACATTAATAACTACTATAAATCATTTATTAATTGCTTAGTTATTATAACATTACAAAATAAATTTATTTTAAATTAAAATATAATTAAAGCAATAAAAACTATTATTCAATTTTATATATTAAACTGCTATTTAAAACTAAATGAAAAAAATGACAACATCAACTGATCTAACAAAAAATCCAGCAAATCCAAAACAAAGAGGTAATTATAATCTTACAAACTTTGTATCAAATTATGATGATTTACACGAAACTTCAATATCAGATATTATAAGTTCAGTTGATAATGCAAATTATGATTTTTTAGAAAGAACTCAATCAAACGATATACTATATAGAATCGGCTACTATTTAAACTTATCAAATCCTATTGAATGGGTCTTTTTATTAACGTTTGCCTTTGTTGTAACTTGTATTTTATTAAAATAAATAAAGTTTAGTTTTTATGATTGGATTCGATTACATAATTATAACTTGTCATGAAGCAAGAGTTTATCTTGGGTCAACAAATAGTGCTTATATTAATATAATATTTTGGATACCTTCATGTGTACTTTTATTTCTATTAGCAACTTCAGTTGGTTATTTTATCTCTCCTGATGTTGATGGATCAGGCTTTCCTGAAATGAAAGCTGTTCTTTCAGGAATTACTAGTGGTTTAGATAAGTATTTTTCATTTAATACTTTTATAGCAAAGATTATAGGATTGTTTGCATTTATTGTTTCAGGTAAGTATTATTTGCTAATTAATTTAAAGGTGCTTCAATTGGAAGGGCCGGACCATTTGTGCATATATCAGGTTTAATATGTAATCAACTAATGAAATTAAATTGTTTCTCGAAAATTAATAATTCTACAACATCAAAAAGTAATATGCTTTCTGCTGCTATTTCAGCTGGTGTAACTCTTGCGCTAGGGACTCCGCTAGGAGCTGTGCTCTTTAGTATAGAAGCAACATCGACAATATATGTCGTTAGCAACATTTGGAAATCTTTTTTCTGTTCTGTTATTTGTAGCTTAATCTCTAGAGTTGTTTTATCCAAAGAACGATATCAACTTTTTTATGTAGGTCCTACTGAACCTTTTGCATTAGGACCCGAATTAATATTGATTGTGATATTAGGTTTATTAGGTGGAGTAATTGGAGCTTTATTTTCAACATTCTTAGCAAAAGGTTGTTATATAAGAAGAAAAACTACAATAAACATACTAAATAATAGATTTACATACGCAATAGTAATCGCAGTTATCACATCAGTAACTACTTACATTCTTATTCCTTTTAGATGCCTTGACAAAGAAATGCTTAGCTTTTTATTTTCTGTAAAACCACAGAATTTAAGAAATGGTTTAGATGAATTAGTTCATCCCAGAGAAGGAATAATATTGCTATACTTATTTTTCTTTAAATTTGTTCTTTCAATTCTTTGTTTAACCGTAAGTGCCCCATGCGGTTTAGTTAGTACCTGCTTTGTTGTTGGGGGACTATTCGGTCGGGTCTATGGACATTTTCTAGGACAAATATTCTCATTGTCGAATGAAGCAATATATGCTATGATTGGCGGAGCATGTGTATTATCAGGAGCAACTCATACTATTTCATCTTCTTTAATTATTTTTGAACTAACCGGTGATACTACTTTGATAGCTCCTTTACTTTTAGCTACTTTGTTATCAAATATAACAGCTCAGTCGTTATCAATGAGTGTCTTCGATGTAATGGGTGCGGTTAAAAACTTGCCTTACCTTCAGAATTTAAAATGCCAAAACTTATACAATCTTGAAACAAGTAATATAATGAAAAAAGTTGATTTCTTTTTGGTTAAACAGAATTTTACTTACATAGAAATAATTAGAATACTTCACTTTATTCCTAAAAAATATACTACAACAATACCAATTTTAGACGAGGATAAAAATATTCAATATACAGTTAATGGAAAATCATTATATAAATACATTATTAATCATTTTGAAACTGTTAAAGATGAATATAATCAAAAAATGCAAGATCAATTTAATGAATTCTTTTCATTAACAAGAAAGAAATTTTATGAAACACAAAGAAGTTTTATTGAACAAATTAAAAATAAATGCAATAAATTATTTAAACAAATAAAAAGCACAGCAGTAAAATTTGATGAAAAAATATTTGAAGAAGATACAAGAAATAGACTATGGACTATGTTTAGCGAAGGTATAATTAATAATATATTAATATAATATAATCATTTAATAGATATGCATGACGATAAAATATTTCTTAAAGTATTAATTGATGTAGAGGACAGTAAACTTTGTGCTGAGAAGTCAGCTTTTACTATCGATAAAAGTTTGTCTGTTTTAAAGGTCCAATTTCTGTTTACTTTCTTAAACGTGTCACATATATTTGTTACCAATAAAGGAGAAATGGTAGGAATGATAACAAAAGAAGATTTTATTAAGAAGGCAAGTTTGTTGGAAAAGTAATCATTAAATATAATAATTATGTTTAAATATAGTTAAATAATTAATTATAAATTTAATAATAAAGCTAATTACTTATTACTTACTTATTAATTTATTACTTATTAATTTAATACTTTATTACTTATTATTAATTTAATAAATAATAATAATTAGGGGATTGGGGATTGGGGATTGAGGATTGGGCCCAATCCACAATCACCAATCACAAATCACCAAAATTATAAA
>Ga0100378_1002316_pt1 | contig 19080 bp, 22 predicted proteins | sample CryGeymeta201502_FD_81535 | JGI IMG/M metagenome (GOLD analysis project Ga0100378, IMG submission 81535) | Groundwater microbial communities from Crystal Geyser aquifers in Utah, USA - Crystal Geyser metaG 2015-02 | ecosystem: Environmental > Aquatic > Deep subsurface > Groundwater | place: USA...
ATATTTACAAATTGTTTATTAAAATTATATGCTAACTAAATAGGGGATTGGGGATTGGGGATTGGGGATTGGGCCCAATCCCCAATCCCCAATCCCCAATCCCCTCCATTATATTATTAACTTAATTAAGTCAATTATCTTAATTAACTTTATTTATTAAATGTAATTATTATAATTTTTATTATTATTTTATTATGAAAATTATTTTATTAATAAAATAAATAAATGAATTAATTTGTATATAAAATCAACAAATTTATAATAAGATGACGAAGGCGCGAAAGAAGTTAAAGTTAAAGTTAAACAAAAACAAAAATATCGAAACTAACAGTATAAATCTTAGTAATATATTAGATTCTAACCATAAATTAGCAAGAGTAAAATCTCTTATTACAGATGGTATAGATTACAACAAAGTTAAGTATAGAGATAATATATACAAAGTAGGTGATGTATTAATTATACGTGAGCCTACTGAAGGATATTTAATCGGTAGACTTGTTAAAATACATACCACCAACGGGTCAAAAAAGTATGTCTATTGGCCAACGATTGAAGTTGAATGGTAATTAAATACTTTTTTAATAGTTTATTAACTTTACTTTTAGGTATTATAAAAAATCTGATATCAATCGGGAAAAGAATGATCTTTTAGATGATGAAAAATTTGATTCTATTAGTGATTTTGAAGTTTTTAGATCAAATCACAAAGATATCGTTTATATAGAAACAATTCTATCAACTTGTAATGTTTATACTTTTGAAGAGTATGAAGTACAAGAGAAACATTCACCAACAACATTCTTTTGTAGAGCAAGTTATGATCCAATTAATGTAACATTTATATTAATATATTTAAAAAGTTTACTTTAAATCCTCCTATTGAACAATGGGAAAAATCTTGCATTTGTCAATTTCCACTTAATCCGGATCAACTATATATTAAATGTGATCAATGTGAAAAGTGGTATCATCCTAAACATTGCGGACTATCTGATGATGAAGTTGATAATCTAAAAGAATTTTACTGTGTAAATTGTAAGAAAAGAAAATAAATAAAGATAATATTAGTAAAAGATTAACAACTATTATATAAATACTTATAATATTATAATATACTAATATATAATAAAAACAATATAATAATTATAAAATTCAAATTATAAATGTTTTTTTATAAGATGTAATATTTATAAAAACAATTTCTTTCTTAGTATCCTTTTCTTTATTATTTGCTCAAACTTAAGATCTGCTTTTTAAACCAAGCGTGATTTAAAAAGTCTTCAATCTTAATTCTAACTAAGGGATCCTTTTCGAGGCATCTCTTAATTAAATCAGCAACTTCTGGGCTTTTATTCTTGAACTTTTTAGAAAGAACAAGTGGATTTTGACATATGTTAGTAGCCATAGTTTCCATATCGTAGTTATCAGGCATAAAAGGAATCTCACCAGTAAGAGAGAAATGAATTATAACTCCTAAGCTCCAAACATCGACACTTCCTCCGTAAGGAATCCTATCTATTATCTCAGGAGCAACGAAGGCTAATGTTCCGTAGCCTTCTGCGGTCTTTTCTTTATTTCCTAGTATCTTACTTAATCCAAAATCCATAAGTCTTAGGTCTAGAATGTCTTTCTTTACATTGCCAATTAAAATATTATCAGGTTTTAAGTCTCTGTGGATTATTCCATATTTATGTAAGTATAATAAAGCATCTCCGATTTGGTATGCTATGTGAGCAGCAGAATTTTCACTTACATTAAATTCTTTGGTTTCTAAATATTTTTGAAGAGTTCCTTCCTTTAGTAATTCCATTACTATGAAAATGTAGTCGGAATTTTCATAATGGTCTAAGAATTTAATAATAGTAGGATGTTTTGAATGTTTTAATACATCTATTTCCGTTCTTATTAAATCCCAATCTTCTACTTTCTTTATTGACTCTTTCGACAATATTTTAATAGCAATTTTTTCATTAGTCTTTATGTTTATTCCTGACTTAATAACTCCGAATTGTCCTTCTCCAATAAGATCACCCATTTTATAGAAGTCAAAGAAGTTCTTATATCCAATTGCATCTCTTAATTTGTGAATCCAACCTAGAATAACATCGTTATCTTTATGATAGTATTGCTTTAAAGCATGAGGGAATATAATCGAAAAGGAAAAGAAAGTAAACTCACCAAGTTTTTCTTTCTTGTTCTCTCTGATGAAACACCCAGGTAAGTAGTGCGACTTGTAATAGGATTCAATTAGATCATCTTTAGTTTTGTAATAATAAATACTAGTATCAATTATCTTAAGATTAAACGATTTCATGTATTGCTTATGTTCCTTCTTAACTAATTTGAAGAGATCTCCTTGGAATATTACCTGATCTTCTAGCTCCTTTTCACTTACTTCTAAATTTCCTTCTAGAGTGAAGTCGCTTTCAAACTCACTTATTTTCCCTTGATTTTGAGGAGAGTCAATTATAACAGTATTAGTTTTAACAAATTTCGATAAGTCCTCGGAGTCCTTTTTTATATCTTCAGGTTGGTGTCTTTGTTTTTTTAAAAAGCTAGACTCGGCCAATTTGATATTTTTACTAGGTTTGAATATATCTTTTGAGTCGTCTTTTGTAGGAGGATTCATATTAATAACTCCAATCTTTCTTAAAGAAGTAGTAATTGGAGTAGAAGGAGAATCTAATTCTTTTATAGATCTACTAGAGTCTTCTTTTTCGTTCACATCTTTCTTTGGTGTAGCCTTTTTTGAAAGTTCGCTTAGTATTCCTCCCTTTTTTTCATTCTTTAACTTCTCTTTAAAGTCGGTAACAGGAGAAAATAAAGAAGGAGACATATATAGCTTTTTTCCTCCTGGAGAACTTAACGGTGATTTTTGAGGAGAACTCGAGGGAGAAAATGAATGATCAGAGCTATTTTCTTCCTCGTTGATATGGTTAGTTTTCCTTTTTTTGTATAGCGCTAGCTTCTTACTCAATACTGGAATAATTAAAAGTAAATAGCAGTAAAGAACTAAGAAAATATTTGCTTTAGAATCGATATAATGTAGAAAATCCTTAAAAGTAATGTTCTTAGATTTAACGAAAGTTTCTTTAAATATTTCATCTAATTCATTTAATGACTCCATTTGGTAATAATACTTGCTAGTTTTACTATCATCTTTTAACGGTAAATAAGAAATGAGTAATTTCATATCTGCAATGGTAATCTGTTCGTCTTTATCAAAATCGAAAATATTAAAGATTAACTTAGCAATATCTTCAAAGCTACCGTATTTTATTGTTTGGAGTGGGACGCTAAATTCTTCATAGGTTAAGTGGGACTTATCATTGCCTCCGTGCTTTAAAAGTGATAGAAATAATTTATTTGCCACAAATACAGGGCAATCAGATAGGAAACCAGAAAACCTTGTCATATTTATTCCTTTTTTCTTGGTTTCTGAAAGTTCTTTGTATATTTCTTCAAGATATATTTTAAATGACTCTGGGTCAACATTGTTTGTCGATCTTAGCTCTTCGAAAGAAATACTTTCAACGATTTTGGAATTAAGAGTGTTCATATAATTATTATTTAATTTTATTAAAACTCCTTAAATAATTATTTTTAATATAATTCAGATTGTCGAAAGAATATAATTTTATTTAAAATATATTTTATTATTTAATGATTAAGTCAATTTTTTAAAAGTTTAGAAATAGTAGAATAATTGAAAATAGAATAATATAATCAATAACGCTGCTCCATTTATATTTTTAGTTATTATAAAATTTTCAGAAGTAAATTATTAATATTTTATTTGACAATTTATTTAAATTATAATTATATTTTAATTTTAAATTAAATTAAGTTTTAAGTAAACATTTTTAAGTATTAGAATTTATTTATAAATAAATTCATACTAATATTTATATATTTGGTAATTAAATACATCATTTAAATATAATTAATAAATATATTTGTTTAATATAAATGAAAACTTCTGTAAAACTATTTTCGTTATTTGTTATGATATTATATACATTAAACTTAGTCAAAACTGATTCTGTGTGTGATCTAGATACATTTCTCCTAGAAGTTAGACAAGATTTAAAAGATAATGGAATGTTAGACTGCTTAAGAGTTATTGAACCACCTAACAATGTTGTAGAAACTGAAGAACAAAAAAATATGAGAATTGCTGCTCAATGGGATACAACATGTGCTTTCGAAGCTGATAATAACTGGATGGGTTTAATTAGAGATAATTACAAAATCTCTGGGCTTGTTGATTCAATAGGAGAACCAGTAATGAAACAATTTGCAGATCAAGCTGATCTTTGCGAAATCTTAAGGTAGTATACTCATATTTAAAATTTAGAGCTGGTATTGCTAAAAATCTCTTCGGACAAGACATTAATATGCAACAAATTCCAGAGAGTATTTTAGATAAAGTTCAATGTGCTGGTTCAGGTGCTAAAAACGGACCTCAAATTTGCGCTGCTACAGGTTCTTCTTATTTCCAAAAGGATTCATGGAGTATTTTCTTAAGATCAAGTGTTATTAAAGTAAATATACATTATTAATAATCTATCTAGGTTGGAAGCAAACCTCTATTTGTAAAAGAAAGACCCAAATCTCACTTTGGAAAGTTCACTGGATCTGCAGATAAAATTGTTAATGATCTTATCAAAATGGGTAAAAAGGGTCTTAAAGACAACGAAGCCAAACTTGCTAACATAATTGATAATCTCTCCAAAAATGGTCAAAAAATTAGCAAAACTGCTTTAAATCCAAGCAGTTTACCTAGACCTTCACATGTCCATCTTAAAAAAATCTCAAATTTAGTAATTAAACGAAATGAGATTTTCCAAGTAGCAGATATTGGTCTCAATTTCTCAGTTCCAGAAACAAAACTTATTTTTGCTTACTATATGATAAGTTACAAACTTTCTGAACCAAACTCAATGTATATGAAACTATTTTTCAATGGAAGAGAAGTTAAAGAATCTAGACAAGCATTAGGTGATACTAAAATAGGGTCTTTATCTGGTAGTTTTGCAGAAACTTATAACCCAAATGGTAAAAAGGTTAATTTAAATGCATACTTTAAATCTCTTGCGGATGGTAAAATTACTGATGAAGGAGAAGATAACTTTACTATTGGAGCTATATCAATGGCTGCAGGAAAAGTATTTAAGCACGACAATTCAGTACCTATTGAATTGAAAAAATCTAAAGATTGGATTGGTATTCCTAACTTTGAGCTAAATGTCACTAATGATGCTCCAAAGGAATTTTACTTTTTAATCTTTTATAACTTTTCAATTAAGCTAGAAGCTAAAAATACTCTAGGAATAGTTTTACAAATGAATAACAAACCTATAAGAGTATATTAATTTAATAAATTTTATAAATTAAATAAATTATAATTATTTTTTAGGAAACAATTAGAATATCAGGAAAAGTCTCAGAAGTTGGTAACCACGGTGCAACTGTTGTTAAACTAAAACACGGACATCATAAAGTTAACGCTCAATACATATTTGATGGAGATGGTATTTATTACTATATTTCTTACTAATATTTTTTATTTATTAGATTTTACTGTTTCTGACTTTTCTGGAAAAACTTACTCACAATCAATTGATGCTTTCCAATTACCAGAAGGAACACAAGTTTTAAAAGCTGAATCTGACAAACCAATTAAATTACTAACTAAGGGAGAATGGAAATCTTTCGGTACTAAACTTAAAGTTGTTGTTGAAACTACAAAAACTGTGATAATCATGTACAGCGTTAATGTAATATTAAACGGTGAAAGCTTAACTGTAAGAGTTAAGTTAGGCAAAAACTATAACAAAAAGTCATTAATGTCAGTTAAAGGACTTACATATGGAAGAGGACAAGGATTTGCAAACTATATTCTTAAAAAGGGAACTTATAAATTCGACTTAGAATTCAAGAGTGAATGTAACTTAACTTATAATGTTGAACCTCAATCAAATAATCAACATGTTTCTTTAACAGCTATTTTGTTAGAATAAGAATATAGTAACAAGAGTTTTATACTAAATAATTACTTTTACTAATTTTTAAATTAATAATAACTATGAACAACATTCAAGTACTATGAACTATAATAAACCATTTTAAATTTGAATTAATTAATTTAACTTATATTAATTAACATATATTAATTAACATATTAATTACAAATTCAAGCATTAATTTAATTATTTTATAAAGAAATTAATGTTATTAATTAAATCCGTAAGTTAATAATTAGTAATTTAGTAAATGTAGTAGAATTATAGTTATAATTAAATATAAATGAAGTTCAACAAAATAAAACTATTTTCAATATTTGTTATTATGTTATGTGCATTAAACTTAGTCAAAACTGATTCTGTATGTGATCTAGAAACATTTCTTCTAGAAGTTAAGCAAGATTTAAAAGATAATGGTATGTTAGACTGCTTAAGAGTTATTGAACCTCCTAACAATGTTGTAGAAACTGAAGACCAAAAAAATATGAGAATTGCCGCACAATGGGATACAACCTGCGCATTTGAAGCTGATAATGACTGGATGAGATTAATTAAAGATCATTATAAAATTTCTGGACTTGTAGATTCAATTGGAGAACCAGTAATGAAACAATTTGCTGACCAAGCTGATCTCTGTGAAATTTTAAGAGCTGGTATTGCTAAAAATCTTTTCGGACCAGGTATTAATATGCAACAAATTCCAGAGAGTATTTTAGATAAAGTTCAATGTGCAGGCTCAGGAGCTAAAAATGGACCTCAAATTTGCGCTGCTACAGGTTCTTCTTATTTCCAAAAGGATTCATGGAGTATTTTCTTAAAATCTAGTGTCATTAAAGTATATTATTATTTAATTAATCTAGGTTGGAAGCAAACCTCTATTTGTAAAAGAAAGACCCAAAACTCACTACGGAAAGTTCACCGGATCTGCAGATAAAGTTGTTAATGACCTTATCAAAATGGGTAAAAAAGGACTTAAAGACAACGAAGCCAAACTTGCAAGCATTATTGATAATCTCTCCAAGAATGGCCAAAAAATTAATAAAAAAGCTCTTAATGCCAAATTAACTCAAAAACAAGTTCACGTTCATGTTAAAAGAATTAGCGCAGCAGTATTAAAAGCTGACGAAAGAAACTATCAAATTGTCGACGGAGGACTTAACTTTAGACTTGACCAAACTAAACTTTTATTTGTTTTCTTTGTTGCTAGTTGGAAATTAAACGAAGCTAATTCAATGAAAATGAAAATTAACTTTTCAGGACGAGAAATGTTAGAAACAAGACAAGTTATTTCAGACAATCAAATAGGTTCTTTAAGTTCTGCCTTCTGCGAAACATATACTCAAATTAACAAACCTGTCAATTTAAATCTATATTACAAAACTCCAGTAAGTGGAAAGATTACTGATGAAGGAGAAGACAACTATACAATTGGAGCTATATCTATGCCTGCTGGAGATGTATTTAAACATGATAATACTCAAGCCTTATTGATTAAAAAAAGCAAAGATTGGGAAAAACTTCCAGGACTTGAATTACATGTAAATGTACATAGTGAGAAGAAAGCATTTTATTACATGATTATTTATAATATTTCTCTTAAACTTGAAGCAAAATATAATTTTGGAAGTCAATTGTTAATTGATAATAAACCTATTTCAGTAATGTTTAATTAGTTAACTTTATTTTAGGAAACTGCACAAATTTCTGGAAAAGTAACTGAAGTAGGAAATCACAGTGCTCATATTATCAAATTAAAAAAAGGATCACATAAGGTTGATGCTCAATATATCTTTGATGGAGATGGTATAAATTATCCTTATAAACAAAATAATTAATAATTTAAAAGATTTTACATTCAACAACTCTCAAGATAAGAGCTACTCTCAACATCTATCAGCTTTCCAATTACCAGAAGGTACTAAAATTCAAAGAAGTCAAGCCCAAAAACCTGTTAAACTTTTAACTAAAGGAGAATGGAAATCTTTCGGAACAAAAATGACAGTTCATATAGACAAACAAACAACCGTATTAGTCAAATTCAGTTTCAATGTTTTATTAAACGGTGAATCCTTATCAGTAAGACTAAAAATGAACAAGAGCTACCATGTAAGAATAATTGAATATACCTAAATATTAATCTTTATCTTTAGAAAAAATCATTGATGTCCAGCAAAGGATTACATTATGGTAAAGGAACAGGCTATGCAATCTATGTATTTAAAAAAGGAACTTATAAGTTCGATTTAGAGTTTAAGAGTATGTGCCAATTGACATTCAATGTTGAACCAAGATCTCTTAACCAACATGTTAACATGGATGTTGTTCAATTCGATGAATAATTTTAATATCTCTAATATAGTTATTTAATAAAATAATTAAAGAAAAAGAACTAATACTGAACTAATTACTTATATTATACTGTATTATACTATATTATATTATATTATATAAGATTATTATATAACTTAATATAAGAGTTTATAATTTCCTTAAAATTTACTTTACTTTTGCTTATTTAAATATAATCCGTAAATATAAATTATTATTAGTGAACTTATTACAACTATGTAAAGAAATGAGTATATTTTAATCTATTTTATCTTTTATATCTGCTTTACTATCTTAGTATCTTATTATCTATTTTAATCTAAATCGAAGTTATCATCGACAGGTAAGGCATTATTGTACATACTACTGGAGATTTCAATTTCCATTTTGTTCTTTTCTTTTGAAATTTTTTCGATTACACTTTCTTTTCCAATACTTTTATTATTATTAAGACTCATCAACGAATTCAAAAAATCTTGACTTAACTTCATCAACACATTCTGACATTTTTCGGAAAACACTTTTATCCTATTTAATATTTTTATTAATTTAACAATAAATAATATTACATTAAAAATAAATTCTTCTCGTTGTCAAAACCTGCAAACTTCATCTCTTCATTTGCTTTATCTGTTAACAATCTAGTTAACTTAAGGAATAACTTTATCTTTGATAATAAATCAACTATATCCTTTTGAGAAAGATTATACACATTTAATTCTTCAAATTCTTTCATTAATTTTCCTATTATTCCTGTTAAATTCTTCATATTCATGCAAATTAAATCTGCTTTTTCTTTTTGTATATTCACAATTTTTCTCTTAATTTCTTGGATGATCTCTATTGAATTTTTACTTTGAGAAAGTTCCTTATTGTTTTGAAAAATTGAAACTTCCTTAGAAAATTTCTCATAAGATGATAAGAAATCCTTTTATAATGAATATTTGTTACTTTGTATGTTTTAAATAAGAGATTATATTTTTCAACTTCAAGGCTCATAAAATTGCTGTTCTTTAGTAAATTTATGAAGGCTGAAGGTATCTCAAACCAAAAATCACAAAACTTCATATACAAACTTTTTGTATAATGTTATATACTATAATAAATTGTAATTGAAGTTATTATAATACAACATTAAAATAAATAATAATAAAATGCTATTCAAGTTTAATATACCTATACCTACATTTATTAGGTTAAATTAAGGCTTATAAATTTACTATTGTTATCAGAAAAAGAAGTATAAAATGAAAGAAGTAATGGCAGTTGAAGCAATTAAAGTATTAAGGTTTGATTCATACTTATTAATTGGATGAAATAAAAAATCTTATATTGTTTATATTGATAATATTGTTTATATTCTTATTAATCAAATATTCTTATATGAACTTAAATTTTTTTATTATAATTGTAATAATATTTATATATTATATTTATATTATTTTTATATGATTAAAAACAATGAGGATTATCAATCCTTCACTAAGGAGGATGTTCCCCAAAAGGAAGAAGATACAATCGAAGAAGAAAAAGTGTTACTAAACCGAACATGGACCTTTTGGGAAACTTATGAGCCAAAGGCAAAGGGAAATATAGATTGGAGTTTGTTAACAAAAAAAATATTCAGCTTTAAAGATATAATTTCATTTTGGCAATTTTGGAATAGCTACCCTGGCTCAAACTTTAGTGAAGTATTTTTCAACGGAGAACAACTTAAATAGTATATTTAAATTTTAATAAATCAATAAGCTTTTTTAAGGAAAAATTCAGAATTAACAGTTTAAACTTCTTTGCTGATAATATTCGACCTGAGTGGGAAGACGATAAAAATAAGAAAGGTCATACTTTGACTCTACAATATGAAATTAAAAATCAATCAGAAATCCAAGAGTTTTTCGACGTTATACAGCAGAATTGGATATATTTAATACTTTTAGTAATAGGTGGTTCTATAGTTGGAAGTGAATTTGTATAAACATTATCTAATATAATTTAGATTAACGGCATAAGATGTGTAGATAAAGTTATTCCAGGGAAAAGAAATATTTATCGTCTAGAAGTATGGGTGAATAAAGCAATTGATGAAAACTCACTAACAGACTTGAAAAACAAAATGAGTTCAACATTTGGAGATAGAGTAGAATTAAAAGGAATATCATAATTGTAAACTTGAATGTTGCTTATTTAACTTTTCATAATTAATTAATGAAGACAAATGTAATTATGTATGATATGATTAGTTAGTTGTTTAATATTAATTATTCTTTTTTCTTTTTATTTCTTAATAATTATTATTATATATTTAGGCGTATTAACTTAATAAGTATTATATATTTATCGTATTAACTTAATAAGTATAACGAGGTAACAATTAGGGGATTGGGGATTGGGGATTGGGGATTGCCCAATCCCCAATCCCCAATCCCCAATCCCCAATGTTTATTATACTTATATATTTATATATGTGAATTATATAAACAAAAAGTGCTTAAATTATTTAATAATTATTTTAATTATAATTATATACTAATAATAAATACTTAATAATTTATATTAATATAAAATATAAAATTAATTATATGCAATTATATCATAAATGTAAAAACTGCGATTCAAATAAATATTTAAGCTTCATTATCATAATCATTATTAAACTTTACTGAATTTCCATACTTTTGACCTAATAAAATTAACACATATATCCTTACCTAATAGAGTATTTGTATTAGAATTATTATATTTACTGTCTAAAGTATTTGATTTGGTATTTTGTAATAAATTATCAAACCTACTTCCATAAGTATTCATATTAGTGTTAGCGTTTGTATTACTTGTACCTCCCATTTTATTTAATAAATCTGATTTGTAAGAGGTAAAATTAGTTAAAGGCATTATTAATTCTTCTTCTCCTTCGTCTTGTTGTTTTAAATTAGCTACATTGTGAGTTTGATTGTAGTTTGACCCAGTACTTCCAGTATACTATTAATATAAGATTATAATAATTATTTACTTTATTGTTATTGTTTGGATTATTTGTATTGTTATTTGGGTACTTCAAAGGGAGTTCACTTACTCTATTATTTGTATTAGAGTTTGAATTGTTTCCGTATTTGTTGTTTAGGAATGTTTCGGATTGTACTGTGTTAATATTATTAGAGTTTGAAACAATATCATTTACTGAAATGGATGATTTGTTATATCCCATACCAGTGCCTGTATTACCAGAATTATTTGATTTAAAACTTCCGCTATTAACATTGCCTGTATTACCAGTATTAAAATTAGTTGTCATAGTAGGTTTAGTTAAATTAGAGAAATTTCTGTATGGTGCATTTTCGTTTAATTGTTGGTTTAGATATGTAATAACTTGCTTATTTGATTCTATAATATTTTCTGATTCTTGTAATTTCTTCTTATGATTATTTATATCAAGCATAAGGTACTTCATTTCATCCTCCTTCTTTTCGAAATCTTTCTTAGTTTCAGTTAGAATTTTATTAATTTCGTCAACTTGATTTTGTTTTTCTTTTACTTTTTGTTCTTCTTGAGTAAGTTGTAAGCATTTTGCCTTGAATTTGTTTTTATTAGCTTTGCTTTCACTCTAAATGATATAATAAATTAAATAAAATATAATAAATTATAGGTAAATTATAGTAAATATGACTATTTCTTATATATTACCTGTAGTTTCTGAATAATCTCATTACCTTTATTAATTTCATTTATTCCTGTTTGTAACTTTTCTTCTAATTTTGCTATTGTCGACTTTGAAATTTTTAATCCTTCTTCATATTCTGACTATAATTTATATATAATTATTTAATAAATAATATTTAAATAATTACCTTTTGAATTTTCAATGTTTCAACTAACGAGTTCAAATTCTTCATTGCAGTGTTCTTATCTTCTAATTGTTTAGTAAGTAACTCATTTCTAATAGAATATTCTGTAATATTTTTTTCTTGGCTAAACTTAGTAAAGTCTAGATCCTTATTTTGATTACGTAAATTTTCTAACTCTTCTTTGTATATTTTTAATTCATTGCTAGTACTGCTAAGCTGATTTTTTAATTCTTTTTCGCTGGCTTCTAATTTATTTTTGGCTAGTTCTAACTGACGATGTTCGATATTTAAATTTTCAAGCTTTTTTGAGGTTTCGTTAAGGTTATTTTCGATTTCTTTAATAGTTTTGTTTTTTTCATTTTCTTTTTGTTCTAGTTCTCTTTTCATTTGGTCGAATAACTTTTCTTTTATTTCGTTTTTTTCTCTCTGATGGTCGGTCTTAAGAACCTCGCAGTCGTTTTTACTATAAGATTATATAAGGTTATTATTATATAGAATATATATACTGTTTCTCATTAATAAACATCAACTCATCTTTCAAGTTCTTTTGCTCAATACTATTCTTATCTAACAAACTATTTAATTTATTATTCTCCTCTTGGTAGTTCTCTGTTTTAATTTTATACTCCTTAACAATTTCTGATAAATGTTCCTTCAAAATTGTATCACTAGCCACTTTTAATTTAAGTATTAAGTGATTAAGTTGTCTAAATTGTGTTGATTCTTGTATGATTAACAAAGCATCAGACATATTTGTTTGGTGTAATACACATCCATATGAGGAAATACTGCTACGATGACTCATATTGTCATCAATTTTATCAAATTTTTCATAATTGCAGTATTCTAGCATTTCAATAAACTTTTGGGGGAATTGTTGGAATTCTATTAATAAAGATTGTTCGTGTTTTAATGTGTGAAATTCTTGATCCCCTATTTCGACTGTGTATAATATTTGGGGATCTGTTTCATCAGTAACTTGTATATCGATCATTTGTCTCGTTTGGCTTATTTTGTTTACCTTTATTGATACATTTAGATCTTTCATCCAGTCATCTTTATGTTCTGATTTTATTCTAACTGGAACAGTTATTTCCTTAATAGGCTCTTCCTTCTCTTTTTCTTGCTTTCTTAAAGATTTATCTAAATTTGCCATATTAGATTTATAAAATTTATATGTATCTTTAGCGTCACCCATTAATTCACTTTTTATACTTTTTATGCTTACATTACTAATATTAACTCTTTCATCTTTATCTTAATTTACTAAATACTTTACTTATTAGATTATTATAAATTTTCTCGGTTTGGTTGTTCCTGAAGTTATTATTGCTCATTTTCTTTACTTTATTTTAAAAATTAAATAGTAATTTTAATATGAATTATTTAATTATTATTAATATGTGTTAATAATAATTAAGTTGTTCGTTTATTATTAGTTAGATTTGTATATTTTTACTATTATCTTAATATTGTTTTATAAAGTTTTATTATTAGTACTTATATTTATCTTAAGATTTGTAGGAAGTTTAATAACTTAGTAAATTGTATATGTATTGATATACTATTTTTGTATATTTAATAATTTATTTACTAATGTTACTATTATAAAACTTTATTATAATAATTATAAATAATATTAATTATTTTATTCTGTAATACTATAAATGAAGATTAATGTTTATGCATTATTTACAGTAGTAACTCTCTTTTTACTTTTCGCTTCTTCTATTTCTGTTGAAACTACTAACGCTAATGAAGTTCTAAAGCATCATCATAAACCAAAACCATTAAAAACAGAAAAATTTACTTTGAAAAACCCAATTAGATTATATAATACCAGAAAAGAAAAAGTTCTTACAACCAAAGTTAGGTATGTTTGGCATTCTTCTCTTAACAGAGATCCTAAAAATCCAATTAATTTATTCGATTATAAGCTATTTCAAATAAACGACGAGCATATGGTTATTTATAGAGTAAACCAAGCCTTGGAAAATTATGATGAGAATACAGTAAACTCAGAAAACTATTTAATGACTATTAAGTTAGAAAACATAGACTTATTATGTCTCGATCATTATTACTTATGTACTTTAGGTGAGTTTAAACGAGAATACAAGAAGAAAATGAAACATGTTGATTTTAAAACATCAAAATCTGTTACTGACTCAATGCTAGAATCAACAGCTAAGGAAAACTGTATAATATTTACTATAGGATTATTCCACTCACTTAATGATGTCGGTTATCTATGCTTTGATGATAGACAAGACACTATTTTCTTCCTTGATTTATTATCTGAGAGAATATTAAATAGATATAAAGCAGATTATGAAGGAGCGTTGAGACTTGTTAACCAAGTAATTATTAACATAATTAATATATTATTCTATTAACTTTTATTTTAGAATTCCTCAAATGTTTTATGTATGGAAGGAATCCAAGATGGTATTTTAAGAATAGAAAAAGATCGCCTTATGTTTACAAACGGAAAACCAGACTATTCAAAAAAATATAAAAAACATATTGAAATTCACTTTAATGATGTGTATGGTTACGCTAATGTTTTATATGGAATGGAAAAACTACCATGGAAGCTTGATCCTACTAAAAAACCTTCTGAATTTAGATGTTTTAAGCTAACAGCAAAAGTATTAGATGTATTAACAGATATTTTCTTCTGTGTAATGAATGAACGTCAAGATTGGCATAATAAAACTACATTAAATATTCCTGATGCTACCTACGAAAATGACTTATGGGTTGCTCAGTTAAATTATAAATTGCATCTTTTCAACTTAATAGCAGCTCAAGATCTTATGATTTACACCCAAAAGGACTTAGACTGTAATGCACATATTATGGAGCCAATTAAATATGAATATAGAGTTCACGTATATAATTATTTATTAATTTATTAGTATCTATGGTTAAGACATAAAACAAGACAACTACTAAGCTTAAATAAGATTCCAAGATCCAAAGCAAGACCTCTAATGCAATTTTACGACTTAAGAATTAAAAAAAGTATCTGTAGATGGTTTAAACTGTGCGTCGAAGCCTTATCTCTTTGCACTAAAAAAGGATTCATCCCTCTTAAGTTTAAAAATCACCATATCGCATGGACATTACAAAATCCATATGTCGTAAGAGTACCTAAACTGGGAGTTTTAGTCAGAGTAATTACTATACTTATAACCTTTATTTATATTTATTTTATAGCAATACCCTAGAAACTCAATTGGTTTAGGAATAGTAAAAACAGCAGAAACACTTACTGGACTTAAGACTACCCAAGGAAGTAATTATTTATGTTTAATTTTAAGATATTGTTGTTGATTACTCAAAGTATATATATGAACACCCTGTTGAATCTTTATATTATATTGGAAAGTCTCTTAATACTTTTAAATTAATTTTCAAAGGTTATCACCTTAAAAATCAAAAACCTATTCCAGGAATAATTGATCATTTTGCTAATAACAAAATGAAAATCAGAATGTCAAGAAAGCTTCAATTTTTAACATTGGTTGATATAAATGATCCTTATTTCGAATTTCTTGGTTATGTAAGAGATCAAAATAATATTGGAAAAAATTAAAGGAAGGTGAAAGAAGGTGAAATGGAAACAAATTAAATTAAGTAAAACATTAACTATAAAAGAATTAAACGAATTATTAATTGATTATTAATTGAAATTTAATTCATTATTAAGGACAATTTTATTAATTTTAATGTATTTTCGTTTATTATTAGAATAAATATAATGAATATATTTATATATTTGTATTATAATAAAAAATTTTGTTATTGGAATTATTATATATTATAAATTATTTATAATTATAAATGAAGTCATTGTTAGTTGTCGTAATGCTTATAGCATTGTGTTCGTTTAGTTTTGAAACTAATTCCAAGTTAGCAAGGAAACTATTTAGCAAAACAGAAATTGATAAATTAATAAATACCCCAAAAAGTTATCATGAATCTAATGACGCAAACTCAAATGAAATCGAAAATTTAAAAACTAATTCGATCGGAAACTATTTAGCTCATGAAACAGAAAATGTATCAGAAAATGAAAACGAAAGTGATGATATGCAATCAATGTCAGAAATGCAAGCCCCTACTCATAGCAATCCACATAAAGGTAAACACGGAAAACATGGAAAACACGGAAAACACGGAAAACATCATAAAAAGAAGAAAATGAGAATGAGATATCTTCCTTATTCACAAGAACTTATGAGAACTGGTTTAGATTTACACAATTGGCTTTCGATTACTACTTCTGATTATAACAACGCACATAGATATCCTACATTAGAAGATACTTTCATCCACCTTAACAGAAACGAAACAAGAATAAACGATAAGTATATTAAAGGAAAAAGGACAGGAATTCCAGGACCGACATACTTTTATTTCAGACAAAATTTAAAATATATTTACTATTTTGATACTAAAGACTCTCACAATGCCTTAGGAACAATTTATATGGATAACATCCATGATATCCATGATTATTTAAAGGATAAGAAGAATAAAAAATGTTTTACTATTTATATGAAAGACAATAATAAGTATAGAATATGCGCTCAAAGTTTTAACATTAAAAAAAAGTGGTTATGCAAATTACAAAGTATTCTAAAGCTTAAAAAGGCTGTTGTATGCGGTGGACCTAAGAAAGGTGATAAGAAACTTGAAAATCATAAATTTAAAGTACAAACTGTTGTTCAACCTATGGTTTTGATTCCTCTTCCTGCTAAGCATTGTAATGAAAATTGGAATTATGAGAAAAGTAATTATATTTATTATTAATTATCATTATCTTAATCAATAAAATTAACATAATTATATAGGTGGTAGCGATTGGAACTGTAAATGTTCACTATTCGATGGAGGAGAATTACAATCTCCAATCAACCTTCCTCCTGCAGATAAGGCACTTGATACTCCTATTTCACCTATTTTCGTTTACGAAATCGTTAAAAAAGTTGCTGACACAGATAGTCCAAATAAAATGATTAAAGAAGGACAAAATCAAAAAATCTTCTTTAAGGATGGGGCACTAAGAATCTATGGTGATTTCGGGAAAATTGTTACTTTAGATGGAACCGGTTACTACGCTGAGGAAATTAACTTCCATACCCCAGCTGAACATGTTATTAATGGAAAAAGAGCTGATATGGAGATGAAAATCATTCATCGAGCCAAAACTGTTGGAGATTTTGGAAAATCACTTACACTCTCTTTTTTATTTAAAGGAAAACCTGGTGCTTATAACAAGTTCTTAGACAAGTTAGATTTTTATAATTTACCCAATCCTTACGATAAAGTCATGGAAATTAAAGAAGATATATTCATTCCAAATGTATTACTTGACGAAGATATCGAAGGAAGCTCAGAAATGACACCATTCAGTTTCTACAGCTATGAAGGATCTTTAACAGAACCACCATGCAACGAAAAAACAATCGTATACGTAGCTTCTGAACCAATTCCAGTAAGTATTTCCACTTTGACCTTATTCAGAGAAGCTTTATCTATGCCCGATCAAACTGACTTTGCTGGTAGAGTAATAGAATCTCCTAAAAATCTTTCTAATTCCAGAAAAACTATGCCATTAAAAGGAAGAGCTATTTTCCACTATAATAAAAAGAATGAATGTCCAATATTCAAAAGAAAAATTACTGATCACGATCATAGAAAAGGACATTATGAAAGAGTTAAAAAACTTGGAGTTCAATATTACTATGTTGCTGGAGAAAACCCATCTGGAATGCCAGGGGCATTTGTTGTAACAGACAAAGAAGCAAAGAATAATATTTAAAGAGTTAAATAAATCAATAATTACAAATTAAATTCAAATTAAATATTACTTTTCATTATTTTCTTTCATTTAATATGCTGTATATGTATTTTTAATTATTTTATATTTATAAATAAATAAACTTATAAATTTAATATTATTTAGCCAATATGGTAATACATTATATTTAATTTCTAATTTAGTCATCAAGATTACAAAAAGATAGATCTAACACATTTGAAAAAAATGTAGAGAAAAGAGGAAATGTTTCTAACTCACTAACAGTAAATATTTTTAGTTAAAACATCAATAGAAAAAAAATGAGAAGTTTCCCGTTGGACCAGTTCTTCTTGGGTTTTTCTTATTTGTTGTCGTAGGATCAGGTAAATATTACATATTAATTCTATAGCCTTATTTCAAATATTAAATACAGCAACTTCTGGCGCAAATTCAGTTTATTAGTTTTAGATAGCAAGCTAGCTATATTTTAATATATAATAACAATAAATAGAATAATAGAATAACTATAACTAGATTATATTCATTAAAAAATAAAAATAATTAATTGATCTTGTTAATAAGTATATTTAGTATATTAAAGTTTAAAAATATAGGTGTTATATGTTTATTTTAAGTAAATTTTATTTTATGAGAAGTGTATAAATTTTAATATAACATTATGTATTTGATCAATTGGTTATTTTTGTAATTAAAAAGTACATGTATTTATTAGTATTAAGCTCATTTATAATAATTAATAGTAATTAATTATTTAAAAGTTCTTTAGTAATTATATCTAGTCTATCGAAAATTTTACCAATATGCAATTGTATAGAATATAAACTTTAATGATAATTGTATTGTTGTTACTATTGTTAAATATTATATTATGTTTAACAAATTACTTATTTTAACCACCTACTTATTATACTATTATAATTATAATAATCGTAAATAACATACCTAATACTTAATTAGTTTAAATGCATTATATATTATTTTAAATATTTATTTCTATGAATATTTACCTATAACAATTAAATAATTTATTTAATATAAAAACAAAAAT
>Ga0100378_1002317_pt1 | contig 19079 bp, 26 predicted proteins | sample CryGeymeta201502_FD_81535 | JGI IMG/M metagenome (GOLD analysis project Ga0100378, IMG submission 81535) | Groundwater microbial communities from Crystal Geyser aquifers in Utah, USA - Crystal Geyser metaG 2015-02 | ecosystem: Environmental > Aquatic > Deep subsurface > Groundwater | place: USA...
AAATAAATATTAAGAAGTGAAAAAATTGAAAGATATAATAAAAGATATCATAAAATAATAAGTACTGTTTAGAAATTTTTTCCATCATACAATAGATTAAATTTATTATTGTCATTTTTAAGAAACTCACTCTATTAGAAATTTAATATGTCTTAATTTTATTAAATTTATAAATTCAGAAATATCAAATAGATTTCTTTTATTAGTTGTATTTATTAATAAATATATACTAATAAATATTGTAAATAATAGCTATAATCAATATAATCATTGTTATTTAAATATTTAAGTTCTTATTAAATTTCTTAAATTTATATTATAAAAATAATAAATTTAATATTCTTATTTCATTTAACTCATTTTTGTAATTCTATTATTTATTCGTAAATGCTTGGAATATTAATGTTTAATACTTCTCCTTTTGTAGCATCTCTAACATCGACTCTAAATCCAAGTCCAGCATAAAATAATGTCCAATCAGCAATATGTGAACCATCACCAAAAAAGCAAATTCCTACATAACCTAATTCATCATACCAACCACCGTTCATGTTAAAATTTATAGAAGCTCCTCCTAAAGCATAGCACAAATTCATAGCAGCTTGAACGAAAGGTCCTTTAATTTTTTTAGTAGGGTCAATAATTAATGACTTAATATATGTTGATACTAAAGAAGGTTTAGTTGATCCTAAAGTTTCTAATCCGATCATACCAATATTTCCTTGATATTCTATTTGACAAAAATTTAAAACATTTCCATCAACATATCCAATTCTAGTATCATATCCAGCTGTCTTTTTTGAAATGACTCCTCCTTTTTCTATGCAGTATTTTTCATAATTAGGGTCTTGACAAACTATATTTTGGATTATTAAAGAGAGTATTATTAAACTTAATACTGATGATTTCATTTTAAATAATGAATTAAAAATGTAATTAAATTAATAAATAAAAATTTAATACTGAGAAATTATAATTATCATAATAAATTTAGTTTATGTGTATTGATAATAAAATTGTTTATAAAATAATTTATTGTAACTAAGGTAATATATTATAATTTAAATCTTCTATTATCTATAAAATGATAACATAAGATATTCAAAAACCAAGTACTGGCTCAGTACTCGATTAATATTTTATTGTTACTATCTAAACTGACTTAAAATAAGTCTTGTAATTCTTGTTCGATATTTTCATCAACACCAACGTCTTCGAAATCATCTTCTTCGTTAGCTTCTTCATCTTTAACTTCTTCTACTGCTTTAACTTCTTCTGCTTTAACTTCTTCTTCTTTAACTTCTTCAGCTTTAACTTCTTCTTTAACTTCTTCTACTTTATCTTCTTCTACTTTAACTTCATTTATTTTTATGTTATCCTTCTTAACTTCTTCATTGAAAGTTTCTACTTTAGTAACCTTTTCTTTATTTTCTTTATTTTCCTTCTTTTCTTCATTAAGAATTTCTAAATAAGTTGTTGGAAAGTCTCTTTTAATTCTTTCTTTCTCTGCTTTGAATAATACAGATAAAAATCTATTTTATATTTAAAATTGAACAAATTATATAATTTCACTTACCTGTCTGCAATTTCCATATTTATTTTATTTTCTAATTCTGTTTTCTTGTCTGTAAATTGAATAACACTCTTAGTATTTTCTATAACTCTTTCTTTTTCTTGAGTATATAATCTTTGAAAGAAATTTTTCTAAACATACATTAATGATATTAAGTTATTATGATATAGTAAAGTAATATTTACTGCAATTTGCTTTAAAACATTAGCTTTCTCCTTTTCTTCTAATAATATTTTATGTTTCTTAACTTCTTCTGTTTTATCCTTTTTTATATTCTCAATTTCATTTGTTAATAGCTTATTTAAAAACATTTTCTTTGATTAATTTAAAACAAATTAATTTAAAGTATATTTACTGATATATCCATATTTTGTTTTCTTTTTAAATTTAGCTCAATACTTTTTAGTTCATTTTCCTTTTTATCTTCTATTTGTATTTTCTCTTTTCCTTTTGTTATTAGTCTATTAAGAAAATTTATAGTTGCCTCCTTATTAACTTTATCTCTTTGATCTTGTATCAATTTATTAATAGCTTTTTCATTTTGATCTTCAGTAACAATAGAAGTTTGAGCATTATTTAACAATCTACTAAGGAAATTATTCTACATGTAAGTATTATTATATGTAAGTATTATATGACAACTTTATATAACAATATTAGATACAGTTATTGTAGTTTTAATAATCTTTTCTTCTTTTGCAATTAAATCATTAATATTTATTCTGTTATTTACTTCTTGTGTCTTTTTAATATATGTCATAAACAATTCAGTTTTACCTGTAGCATCGTAAAATGCAGAGCAATTCTTAATATTATTATATTATATAACTTACACTATATAAATTAATTAATTCTATCAACTTATCACCGGTTAATCTATCTTTTTCTAAGTCATCTTCAAGTATTGTAATTCTTTCTTGGAAATTATCTGGCAAGGAAAATTGCTGCTCTAGTAGTATTTGTTTACATTGTACAATTGAACTTCTAGCGACTGAGTTTTTCCATTTTTCTTTTTCTAAATCGGACATCTTTGATTTAGGCTTTATTGCTGAAGTTCCTGATTTTTTGAATTTATATTGAACTGTAGATCCTGTTGTCGAAGCAGAAGGAGTTGTTGTTTGAGATTGTGATGTTGGTTTTGTTGGGGTGATGTTAGACATAATTAGTATAATTAATATAATTAGTTTAATTAGTAAAAAGTTAATGCATTTACTAAGATAATATGAAAATATTTATTAATATATAAGTATAAAAAGTAAATAAATTAATTAATATAAAAAAGTATTAAATCGATAAGAATAAATTATTTTATATATTCCCAATATATTGTTGTTAAAATATTTTCTATAATTTTATTAAAATTTAAAATAATGCTAACTAGGGCAAGTATCTTTTCGAACAGTATTAAATATATTATTTTCAATCATAGACTTCAATTATCTTAATGAGCAATACTAGTATGTATATCCTCAATATTTTCATCTAAGCCTTCATCCATTTCGTCTTCATGCTCTACATGTTCTACAAGTTAAATATATTAAAGAGAATAATCATACCTATAACCTCTGCTTTAACTTCAACTTTTTCTTCAGCTTTTTCTTCAGCTTTAACTTCAGCTTTAACTTCAACTTTTTCTTCAACTTTTTCTTCAGCTTTATCTTCAGCTTTATCTTCAACTTTATCTTCAACTTTATCTTCAACTTTATCTTCAGTAGTTTGAGTTTGTTTTAAAGCTAATTCACTAATTAATCTTTCTCTATGTTCATTTATTAGTAGTGCTAAAAATCTAATTTAATATAAAATTTATCAATAAAATTAATATTTTGCTATTGTTATTACCTATCAACTATTTCTGAATTAAGTTTATTTTCATATTCAACTCTTTCTTGGTCTTTCAATTTTTTTTGATATTCCTCTTGTTGAGCAATTTTTTGTTTCTGGATGTTTATCATCATTCTTTCTCTTTCTTCACTATATAATTGATCCAAGAATCTTTTCTAAATAAAGTTTTAAAGAAATTATCATACTACAACTTCTGCTACTAATTGTTCTTTTTCACTTTCATCTTGTGTATTTTCATGTATAACTTCAACTTCCTTCTTTTCATCGACTATAGGCTTTTCTTCAACTATAGGCTTTTCATCTACTATAGGCTTTTCTTCGACTAAAGGCTTTTCTTCGACTATAGGCTTTTCTTCTACTATAGGCTTTTCTTCTACTATAGGCTTTTCTTCTAATATAGGCTTTTCTTCTACTATAGGCTTTTCTTCTACTATAGGCTTTTCTTCTATTATAAGCTTTTCTTCTACTGTAGGCTTTTCTTCGACTATAGGCTTTTCTACTATAGGCTTTTCTTCTACTAAGGTCTTTTCTTCGACTAAAGGCTTTTCTTCTACTATAAGCTTTTCTTCTACTATAGGCTTTTCTTCGACTATAGGCTTTTCTTCTACTATAAGCTTTTCTTTTTCTTCTAATATAGACTTTTCTTTTTCTTCTAATATATGCTTTGCTTCTATTTCTTCTACTATAGGCTTTGCTTCATTTATTTTAGTGTCATTTTGAATTTTTTCATTCTTTTCTTTTTCTTGTTGAAGTAATTTTTCTTGTTGTAGTAATAATTTTTCTGTTTCATCCTCTATGACTAATGAAGTTTGAACATTATTAATTAGTTCTGGAATGAAGGTATCCTATTTATAATTATTATTTATAAATTTACAGTTATAATATATTTTAATTCAATATCTGCTGCTTTTTGTAATTCAATATTTTTATTGTCTTCAATTAATTTTTGTTGTAATTCGTCTTCTTTTATTTTATTAAGTCGATCTTTTTCTTCTTGTTCTAATTTATTTATTTTCATTTCATTTTCATCTTCTACTACTAATGTTGACTGAACATTTTTAATTAAATCATGAAGGAATTTATTCTAATTTTATTAATAAACTTATTACTGATATTATAGCTTTTAACTCATTTTCTTCTTTCTAAAACGTTAATAAAATTAATAATACCAATTCTTTTTCTTCTTTGGCTATTCTTTCTTCATTGGCTATTCTCTCTTTTTCTAATTGTCTTTCCTTTTCTAATAACTTTTCCTTGTCTTCTCTAGCTATTCTTTCTTTTTCTTCATTGGCTATTCTTTCCTTTTCTTCTCGTACTAATCTTTCATCATTGGCTATTCTTTCATTTTCTTCACGAACCAATCTTTCTTCATTGGCTATTCTTTCCTTTTCTTCACGAACTAATCTTTCTTCATTTGCTATTCTTTCCTTTTCTTCATTGGCAATTCTTTCCTTTTCTTCATTTACTTTTCTTTCTTCAATGGCAATTCTTTCCTTTTCTTCGTTTGCTTTTCTTTCCTTTTCTTCATGTATTTTTTGTAATTCAAGTAATTGATGGTGTTCGAGTAATTTTTGTTTAAGCTCTTCTTCCTTTTGTTTAATATTTTTATCTTTTTCGTCTTCTTTTTCGACTTTCTTTTCGATTTCTAACTCAGAAATTAATGATGTTTGGACATGGCTTAATACATCATGAAGGAATTTATTCTATTAATTAATAATTATTAAAGTTAATTAAATTCATTATTACTGAAACTGATTGTGTCTTTGCCTTTTCTTCTTTTGATATTACTTCATGAATATCTATCTTATTATTTAATTGATTTGTTTTTTTAATATATTGCATGCATAACTCCGTTTTTCCAATTGCATCATAATAAGTTGTGCAACTCTATATTTAGATATAAAAATTTAAAATACACTGTAGAGATGAATTAATTCAACTAACTTCTCACCATTCATTAATTTGTGTTCTAAGTCATCTTCTAATTGTAAGATTCTTACTTCGAAATTATCTGGTAATGAAAACTGCTGTTCGATCGATATTTGTTTTGAGTTTCTTCTAGCTAATTTTTTATAAGATTGCTTATCTATCTCAGTCACCAAATATTCAGGTCTCATTACTGTAGAATCAGACCTTTTTAGATCACGATTGAAATTTTGTAGTGTTGTTGGTAATGTAGTTGAGGACGAAGCATTGATAGATAAGTTTTTATTTTGAATTTGTTTTGACATTTTTATTGCAGTCTTAGTTTTATTAATTTTTATAAGGTTTGGAATAGTATTTATATATTATTATAATTTATTAATTATAAAAATGCAAAACTTAGAAAACTCTGTTAATAGCAAAATACAACAGTTTCTTATTGATAATAACATAACAATTATTCCAAATGAAAAAATAGTTAAACTTAAACCACATATAGGTGAAGGATCTTTTGGGAAAGTTTACAAAGGAATATACAATGATAGTTTTGTTGCAATAAAAAAATTAAAACTGCAAGATATAGTAGACTCAGAAGCGATAATTCAAGAAATTAAAGGAGTTGGAAAGATAAAACATCCACAGATACCTACTTTTCACGGAGTATGGAAAACCGACAAGAATTTTCATCTTATCTTTGATTTTATTGACGGAGATACATTAACCAAATTTATTCCAGCGTTGTCATATGAGGAAAAACTTTATTTTAGTATACAACTCGTAGAAATAATTGAAAAACTCCACGAAGAAAATTTAATTCATAGAGATTTAAAGCCTGGAAATATTATGATAATGAAAGGGAAAGTATATATAATTGACTTCGGTGTTAGTAAAATAGCAAGCCATACTCAGACTGGGACAAAGCATCAAAGTGGGACAATTCCGTATATGGGACCAGAAAATTATAAAGTTAACACTGATACTTCTTCTGATAAAATAATAAATATATCGACTAAGTTTGATATATGGTCTATTGGCTGTATACTTTCTTACCTATTTTCGAAAATTCAACCGTGGGGGGATAAAATAAACGAGACTAAAATTATAATGAAACTTTCACGTGGTAAAGATTTTCCTATTCCAGTTGATGTCATTCCTAGTGAATTAGTAAGTATATTAAAAATGTGCTTAGAAATAAAACCTGAAAATAGAATATCTGCTAAGGATTTATGTGTTAAGCTTAAAGAGTTATATGAAAAATGTGAAAAGAAATGAACAAAAAATTAAAGTTTAAGACAAGTTGAACTAATTAAGTTAACATATTTATATCTATAATAAGTAATAATAGTATAAATATAATGTTTATTAGGATGATTAGTATTATTTAAGTAATGTTTTTATAATATAATATTATGTTTATTTATGAATATACATAATTGCATTTATTAATCTTAATAAGATTAGCTTTTATTGGCTATTAACTTTAAATACATCCAATAATATAATTATGGAATAATAAGAGTATTCTCAGTCCTGGCAGGGTATTTCATTTAGATATTATATATAAATACAATAAAAAATCATATCTTTTTTCACATCATTTATTTACTCCATTAAATTAATTATATTTTATAATAAGTATTTAATTTATACACTTTTATTCATTAACGTAATTTTTTATTTTTTATTTTATTATGTTATATTATATTCTTATCATAATAACTTTAAAAAAATAATTAATAATTTTATAACCAATTTCAAAACAATTGATAATAATTTTAAGATATTGAATATTTAATTACAATTAATAATATTAATTACAAATAAAAATGGGACCATCTAATGCCAAACCAAATCAAGAAATACCCGAAAGTATGGAGTCTAAAATGTTTAATATAATGTTCAACTTTATTATGATGTCTAAAACTTTTGCTAAAGGAGTGCTTGAAAGTGCAAAAAATGAAAATACAAGCATCAATGAACTAACAAATGTAATATAAATAAAAATATTAGTAATATTGATGTAATAATATTATTAGAAATTATCGTACAAGAATTATAATCCTGAATCACTTAAATCAATTGCGAAACAAGCAATTATCCACAAAAATTTGAAAATAAGGAACACTTTATTAGAATTAATGTTAAATTCTATTAAATCAGGTCTTGTGGAAGCTTATAAGACTGGTAATCTTAATGGGCCAATTAGTAATTTAAGTGATAATTTATATGAACTTTTAAAATCATCAAACAACGATGAAGTAATCAGAAATATTAATTATATTATATTCTTTTAATATTCGTATATTTATTTATCTTTAATAGGCATATTATGTAATGGAAGAAATTGAAACATTGTTTGAGAAAAATAGGATAAAGTATGAAAAATCTGAGCCTGAAAATATGACTTTTTTACAAAAAGATTCCTTCGATGAAAACGAGATCAAGAAACTAATTGAAGATGTAAGAAATAAAAATAGAAGATAATATAAAAAAGAGAGATTATTAAAAGAACACCATTATTATAAGTTAATAATAAAATATTTTATTAACATTCTATTAGAATTAAATTATTTACACTTATTTTTTTAGATTTATTTAAATATGCAAATTATAATATGTTTATTACTTATTAATTTACTATTATGATGAATATATATTAACAATTTAATCTTTCATGCTATGCTTTCTTCTCATATATTCTCATATATTTTGAAGATATACCATCTTAAACACTTCATTTTCTTGACTTGCATTTAGAAACCCTAAAACAATTCTAAATGGTCCAGGAACATTAGTTGATTTCACCAATTTAGTCTCGTCATTAAGACCAAACCATAAATCATTATCTGAATCTCGTTTTATTATTATCTCATCTCCATTCCTCCATATATCTAATTTAATACCACTGGGATTTCCTACAAAAGGTTGGTTTAAGTCACCATTGCTTAAATATAAACAGCATGCATATGCATAAAATCCATCATTATTTACATTTAAATCATGTTTTAATATACCAGCACCATGATTAAATGCTGAGTTATGAGTAATATTTTCTACTAATATTTTACATAAAAATGCGCCATCCAAAACTTCTTCACTTCTGGCAAGCCAATAATTTTTTACATTTTGTCTTTCATTTATTACTTCATTTAGTTTTGTTGAATATCCGTCATCAATCCAATTTAAGCTTAACATTTTTATTTTTGAAGCTGGGCTTTCATTGTCATTATCTTCTTTAATTGCATCGTGTATGGAGATAGAGTTTATAACTACTTGTATTTCTTCTAAAATATTATTAAAATTTGATGAAAATAATTCTTTTAATTTAAGAAAATTTGATTTTAAGTATTTTATCCTCATATCTTCATTATCTCTTTCTTTAATTAGATGTCTAATATTGTCTTCTATTATTTTTTGTTTTTCATCATACATTATTATTGATAATAATTAATTAGTAATATTATACTTTTAAATAATATTCTTATTTTTAATTACTATAGACATAATTTAACATATATAAAATAATATTGATAATGATTAAATTATTTTAATAATATCTTAATATAGTATACAAACATAGTAATATAATAAATAGTTTAACCATTAACCACAAATAATGTTATTGTTAACTACAATTACAATTTTTCTTCATAATTCTAGATTTTTTAGAAGCTAAAAGATAATTTTCTCCACAAACATAACAAAACTGATTTTTGCAAGTACAAGTCATGTGATTACAACCCTAATAATTTATTCATTTAGTAATGAAATTATGCTTAAACAATTACTTACTTGTGATTTTTCAACCCAGTACTTGCATTTAGGGCATTGTTTAAACTTTTTACCCTTTACAAACTTTTCAAATTTAGAATCTAAATCATCGACATTTGTCAATTGTTTATATTGCTTACATGTAACTCTGTCATGATATTCAACTTTACAAGCTAAACAATATCTTAAATAGTTAAATTATTTATTATATATTGTTTATACCTTTTTTGACATTCTGGACAAGAGAATATATTATCGCCTTCTTTGAAAAAAAATAAGTATTTGCAATCAGGTGTTGGACAGCAGTTGACATCTTCTGATATTTGAGTATACGAATTTAATGTTAATAGTTCATATTTATCTTTATACTTTTGATCTGATTCACTTTTTAATACTTCATAAATATGTATCTGATTAATATCCTCCTTACAATTTAAATTCGGGCATACAGGAATTTTTCCTGATTCAATCTAAAATTAATTATATAAAACTTTTAGTTTACTTCGGATATAACGTATTTCTTAAAGCAAGGTTTATGTAAAATACAACAGCATATCAAAAAGATAAAAGTCTCATCATTAACTTCTTCTTTTTCAAAACATATATCACATTCAATTTCGAACTTTTCATCTGTAAAAAAAGTATCAGGTATATTATTCATTATATTATTTTCAATATTATTTTCTTTCATTATATTGTTATTTTTATCCTTATTATTTTGTTTAACTTTTTTAAGCTTAATCCCTTTTGCTTTTATTTTCTCTTTTATATTTATTTGAAAATTATTATTTACTATATTATTTGTTATTGATTCTACATTACTTTTACTATTACTGGTTATATTACTGTTAATATCATCTTTAATAGCATTAATATTGTTATTAATATAGTTATTAATATTATTATTAATATCGTTATTACTAGGTTTACAGATTATTTCGTGTTTATTAAAATAGTTTTCATATTTAAAATATCTACTACAATTGTTGCATTCAATAATATCTTCGTTAATATTATTAAATATTTCATATTGATTAAGTTCATTTTTGCTATAGCTATTATTGATATTATTATCATGATTTTCGTCGTTTTCATTCTTTTCTTGTTCAAAAATTGAAAACATTACATTTTTCTTATTACTCCTATTCGGTATATTATTATTTATGTTGTTATTTTTGATGTTGTTATTTTTGATGCTATCTTTGTTATTGTTTTTGATATTATTAATTATGTTGTTGTTTTTTAAGTCATGCCTTTTTACTTTTTTGTAAATTTGCTTCATTTGACGACGTACTAGATAAGTTGAGATAATTGTCCTGAACTTTATTGATGTATTAATTAATTTTGCTAAGTCAATATCACTTAAAAATTCTAAAATCATCTTTAAATTACAATTTGGAATGTTTTTCATTGCAATATTAATTATAATAATATTATTTTATAATATAGAAGAAGATAATAGTATATTATACTTTACATTATAACTGAAATAATTGGTTTATATATTTTATTATCTATTATTAAATTATACTATATAATTTAGTACGATTAATATTTAATCTTATATGTATTTGTTGAATTTCATAGCTGGGCTAAATTAATGTTGCTGATTTACCTTGCTCTAATTTCCTATTATGTTTTATTAGAAAATCTGTTATACTATCTTGAGTTTTATCAATTTTATACATTATATTATTAATTTGATTTTCATTTATACTTATCTCACTTACAAGCTCATTAATTTTCATCGCATTTTTCTTTCTAGCCTCAAAAATCTTTACATCCTTCTCTAACTTTCTGTCAAATTTTGATAAGATTTCATCAGTAGAAGATGTATTCGCTTTTATAGCTTTATCAAGTTTTGAAAATACTTCAGCTTCCTCTTTAAACTTAAATATTTGTGTTAGATATTTAACAACTCTGCTCGGCTTACTTGATTTCTTTAACCTAAGTGAGAATAAAGCGAAAATATCAGTAATGACATCACTAGCTTTATTTATATACTCTATCTTATCTTCTGTTTTCATTATTTTGTTATAAGTCTTCTTTTCTTCTGGTGTAAACTCTAAAAATTTAGAGATTTTAATAACACCAATTGAAATAATAACTACACCTGATAAAGTACAAATATAAGTAATTACTCTTCCTAAAGATGTTTTAGGATATATATCTCCATAGCCTATAGTATGCATTGTAACTACCACTAACCAAAGAGTGTCAGCATATGAATAAAATACATTATGATCATTTTCGTTTTCACCCTTTAAGTGGTATCCTATCTCAAAAGTTCTCATTAAATAACCGTAAATTCCAATTGCGAATATAAAAACCATAAATAATAAGCTTCTAGGCGATTTTGTTAGCTTCGCCTTGAAAACAAAGAATAGCCCTATATCAGCGTTGATATTATATGCCATTTCTTTTACTTCTTTGGAATTCCATTTGGAGCTAATTGTTAAGAACCTAATAATATATAACAACTTTAATGTAATAAATAAGCATAGTATAGAGTCTAATGAAGTGACGATAAATCCTTCATTAAATGTAATTGTATATTTTGACTCGTTGTATGGAGGAACGAATATTGATAGTAAAATAATTTCAATGAATAAATATAAAATTAGACCTGAAGTACAAATATTATCATTATTAGCTGCTAAATTATCTAATCTCATTAATTGTAATGTGTAGTGATATCGACAACCTAAACAAATTATTAAAGGCAATATCAATCCTATTGCAACAAACCTAAGTATTATAATAGTATCATTTAATTTGTAAGGGTCTTTGGGAACATCAGGAGGTATAGATGATTTTGCAAACATATCACTTTGAATTAGAGATGCAATAATGTGTAATAATAAAATAATATTAATTATTATCTCTATAATATATATTTTCTTTTCAATCTCCTTTGATTTTTGCGTACTGAACACCTTTATACTTTTCGATTTAATAAATTTAAGTAATTTCTCATGTAAAAAGAATTTAGAAACTCTCCCAGCATCATCATCTCCTTCTTCTCTTTCTCTTTCTAAAACATTTTCTATCATTGCTTGTCTATTTTTAGTATGGAAAGTTTGCACTTTGTTATTTCTGAGCCATTGTGATTGTGTTCTGTTTTTAGGATTATTTTCTTCAATTTCAACGCTGCCATTATTATTGCTATCGGAATTTTCATCGTTATCCTCTGTAAAAGTAGATTTTGATTTTTCAATTTCATCATTATTTAAGTTATTGTGTAAATTGCTTTCTTTCTTTACTAGTTCATTATACTGAATTTCTTTTCGATCATAATTAGAATTTACTCTATTAATACTATTCATATTATTAATATTGACTTGATTGTTATTATAATTGCCTAATAAATCTATATTTGAAACATCTTGGAGTTGTCTCGATGATGAAAAAAGATCTGTTGAATCATTCTTATTCATTTATAAAATTAAATAAGTAAAGATAAGTAATATTTAGTAATTGGTAATTAGTAATATAAATTTAAATTACTTAAATGGTTAATAGTAAAATATTACTAATAGTTACATTAAATATTCATATTTTTTATAGTTACATTATTAATACTTATATATAAAAACAAACTATTATTATTTTACAAACACAAATAATAAATGGAACCAGAAATAACCGAAATACCAGATAATATTCAAGGAGAAGATTATATATTCAAAATAGTAATTGTAGGAGACAGTGGAGTTGGCAAAACTAACTTACTTTCAAGATATACTCAGAATAAATTTGAAAATGAATCTAAAGCAACTGTAGGGGTAGAACTCCAATCAAAAGTATATAACATAAATGGAAAAGTTATAAAAATTCAATTATGGGATACTGCTGGACAAGAAAGATATAAATCAATAACATCAGCATATTTCAAAGGAGCAAAAGGAGCTATGATTGTTTATGATATAACAAAGCAAGAAAGTTTTGATGCAGTAGATAAATGGCATCAACAAGTAAAAGAACATGGCGACTCAGAAATATGTATAATTCAAGTAGGAAATAAAAATGATTTAAAACAAAACAGAAAAGTTGATATGGAAGTAGCTAGGGAAAAAGCTAAAGAAAAAGGTAATGATTATATTAGTTTTTATAAGAAATTTATTGTTAGTTAATATATTTATATATTTATCTTATTATTTATTAGGTCTTTCATTTTTGGAAACATCAGCTGCTGATTCGACCAATGTTGATAAAGCATTTAAAACATTAATTGGAGGTATGTATATTATTATAATATAACTTAAATAACCATTTTTATAGCAATTTATAAACATCTCGATATAAAGATAGAAAAATTAGAAAAACAAAAGAGTATATCTAAAGGAAAATCATTAGAAGATACAAATAATAAAAATAGTGATAAGAATGGAGAATGTAAATGTTAGATTAATATTGTCTTAATTAAGATATGAAATGAAATAGAAAATATAGAACGGATTCCTCTGATACATATAGTTTTATAGCTAAATTGCTAAACAATTTTTTATTTTATTTATTATTAATTATATATATTTTCAATAAAAGCTATTGTAAAAAGTTATAATTTAATAATATATACATTATATTCATTATATAACTTCAATATAAACATTGTACATTTTAATTACTATAAATATTAAAATAAAATGTCTACTGATCCAAAAAACTTAGAGAAAATGGATCGTATAGTAAAGCTATCAGAACGAAAGATAAACTCGTTATCAAATTTAAAAAATAAGATTATTAATATGAGATCATTAGAAACTCATTTCAATGATAAAACTTTTATTATGAAGAATTGTTTTGAATTAGAAGAAGGACTAAAACAAGAAATTCATTCAGCCTCTATTATGTTTGATGAAATTAAAGAAATAGCTACAAGTCTTTTAAAAATTGATTCGAACTATTTTAATTTAGAAAAAGAATATAACAAAATACTTAATGAGAAGAAAGTATTAAATGATAAACTTACTGACTACGATAAAGAATTAATAGTCTTACGAGACCAAGTAAAAATATATGAAACTGAGTTACGAATGAAAGACCGTGAAGGCGGAAAGCTCGATACTAACGTGAATAAACTAAAAAACAATCAAGAGACGCTTAAATCAGAAAATTCTAATTTAAAAATTAGATTACATGACTCAATAAGTCAGTTAAATAAAACAAAAAAGTTTTTAGAAGAAATGCTTAATCTTCATTTAAATTTTGCATCTGATCATAATATAGGAAAAGCTGCGTTGAAACAAAGACAATTAAGAATGAAAAGAGTTAGTGAAATCGTTCATAAGTTAAACATATCAAAAGAGTTATTTAGTCATATTGCAAATAAGGTTGGAACTGACTTTCTTGGTTCGTTAACTTTGATGCGTTGTGAAGATAGTTTTATTGAAAAAATCGAAAAGATTATTTTAGCTTATGAAGTAGTAGAATCAAAAGATGTTCTAGAACTCATAGAATATGAAAAGGAACAAATCGAAAAAAGTAAAATGAATGAAATTAGTCTATTCGATAAAGACGCTAAACAAGACGTTAGTAAAATCAAACAAAAAACTTCATTCAATGCAAATATTGATTATACAACTTTTTCAAAAACTCCTAAGAGAGGTTTCCAAAATAAACTTTCGTTGGATTCTCCACAAAAGAAATTAAGCAGTATGGAAAACTACACAGAATTCGGTGGTAATAAAAACGAACCAAGTGATTTTAATTTAGGTGGCGACTCCGATCGAATAAGTAAGATAGAAAGTAGTAACAGTTTATCAAAGAAACCATCACAAACAAGTATGACTAACGCATCGAATGTTGCACAATCCTCTAAACGACCTTCTGATCAGAACTCTCCACAAAATAAATCAAGATTTAAAACCTTATTTCCAGAGGCTGTACCAAGATCGCCAACAAAAATATTTAAAATTCCTATTCCAGAGGTTGAAATAAAAAAGAGAAAGAGCATGTTGGATGTAAAGTTAGAAAAAGAAAATGAATTTGATGCTATAAAGGATGATTATGAAGCAACAAAAGATGCAATAAAGAGGCAAAGTACTTTTAATAATAAATAAACATAGAATTTTTTGAATTTAATATATTTTCGAGATTATTAATTAAGTTATATTAATTATATTAAGTTATTAAATTTAATAATTTAAAATAAATGAATCATGATTTAACTGGAATTGACGACTTGTTAAGTAAACAAAAAGAACAAATTGATAAAATTAAGTTTTTAACTAGAATTGATAATGAACATTATCTAAGAGAGCATCCTGAAACAAATTTTATAATTGAAAGCTTTATAATGAAATTATTAGAGGAAAGACCAACAAATATAGTTAAATATGCTGGAGAACTGTTTAATAAAACAGATTTTAGAGCTGAGTATGAAGCTTTACAAAAGAACAAAAAATAGAGAAGAAGATATTAATAATTATATTGATGATATTGATTTATTGATTTAATTTGTATAATTAGCTATATAAAGTAGAAATAATATATAATCGATTTGTTTGAATTAGTTTAATATATAAATTAAAATAATATAAATAATAAAAAAATGTATTTTAACTTAGGTAAATATATTTTATATGATTTTAAATTTATTTAGTTAATTAAATTCTTTAATTATAATTTATAGTATAAAACACATAAATGAGCGATGATAAAAAAGAAAATACCAACAGTTGTATGTTCATTTGCGGTAGTAACAAAAAACGTAAAAAGATAAACAACCTATCATACGAAACGTAAAAAATACTTAATAAATATACTTATTTACTTTTAACTTAAAATATAGTAGTAGCCAAGTCAAAATCAATGACGAAAATCCTATGTCTAATAAAATGTAAATAATATATTCAACAAATAAACATAAAATACACATAATATTATTTAAACTAATAACATCTTATTAGTGTTATTCCAAGTTCAATCGTATACTCAAATAACACTTCAATAAATCCAAATCAGAGAAAACCAAGTATTCCTGTCTTCAAAACTGAAGAAAAGAAAGAAAACCTAAGTACAATACCAAAAGGAATGAATCAATCAGCCATCTATGTAAATACAGAGGCATTACAAGGAGAAAATATTATATATGAGCCAAGTCCTAAACAAAGTTCAAAAACAGCTAAAAATAAAGATAATAAAGATACTAAAGCAAATTTATATAATTGTAGTACAAACGACAAACCAGATAAACTAGATCAATTAAATATTCAAGAGAAGTTAATGAATACAGATTCTTTTTTAAGTTATAGTAAAAAGAATGAAAGTTTTGATAATAAAAATAATATCAGAGTGGAATTTAGTAGAATTTCTAATGATCATATTACTGCAAATCTCAACCAAAATATATTTATAGATAAAGGTCCAGTATCATCAATTTCAAGTATTGAGCCATCAGGTGCAAATAAGTACACATTTAGTCCAGGAACAGTTCAGAGACATGAAATGAATAATTTAGAAGAAGATATTGTTAGTGAGAATAAATCTTCTAAATTTCAACAAAATTTTATTGCGCCAATTAAAATAATTGATAAGAGAGATTATAATGTTGATGTAGTAAATCCAGAACAATTTAAATCTGAAACAGGACATATAAAAAATAAAGAATCAATAAATGTTGATTCAAATTTTGCTAAAACGACAAGGAATCCAAGTAATAATAATATTCGACTTGAAAATGGTGAATATGTTTTCGAGAAAAAACCTAGTAAAATGTCTTTTGGGTAATATATAATAATAATCAATAATAAATAATAATGAAACAATAAATAATTTAATAAAATTTTATTAATCTAACTTAACATATTTATATTTATTTAAGGAATGCTAATGTTATGATAAATACAAAAAGTCCTAGTCCAAATATTTCAAAGAAGACATCGCAAAATAATGTTCAATCATCACAAATTGAAACAAAAAGATCTAATAACAATATTAACATAATTAATACTAATAATATATCGAACAAAATATTAATTACGACTTCTGATGATTGTGATGTTCCAATCGAAGATGAATTCAAAGAAATTCCTTCACAGAGAAGTGTTAATGTATCAGAATGCAATAAATCTATCATATCTAGCAATGTATTTTCAAGACAGCCAAAAACTATGGGAGATATCTTAAATGATCAATCATTTTTGAATTCTTCATTTAGAAGTGAAAATACTTTATCAAGAATAGATAGTTTGAGTAATAATGTTATATTTACTCAGTCGTCACTAAATGAACATGTAATATTTAATATTAATTTAATTAATATTAAACCTTTAAATCCGTTTAAATAGATTGCTAAAAATCCTTTCCAATTAACAAATTCAAAATTAGAAGATTCTGAGTTGGAATTTAATAGACTTAATACAGAGGTAATTAATTAAACACATATTCATTTATAAAATATATAGAACTTTAAGTTTAAAAAACTCTTCGATAGCAATAAATCTGAAGTCAATCTATACAATACGGTATGTTAAATAACATATACTTTATATATTCATATTAATTTAGTTACTCATTTATTTACTTATTTACTTATTACAGACACAAAATTCATACATTATGGAGTTTTACGAAAAGTTAAATCACAAAGAAAAATCATTAAAAACATTGCATGATAATAATCAAAAAATGAGTAAGTATCTAGCAAAACTTGAAGAAGAGAATAAAAACTATGAACGAAGAATAGAAAAGGAAGATGCTGATTCAGAGAAACTTAGACATATATTAAACTTTTTAATTTCAAATCAAGGAAATGTTAAATAAGAATGTTAAATAAAAATTGTTCGTTATATAAAATAGAATTAATATTACAAAGACAATTATACATAGTTAAATGTTTTATTTTTTTATATATAATATGTTAATACATTTTTAATTTAATTATCGGGTATAATCTTATTTTTTATTATCTGTATTGTTGCTTCGTCTTTTATATTGTATTGATAGATGAAACAATCGTCTTTTATTTCGGTTCCTCCGCTAATTACTCTGAGTTTATAGTCATCTCCTATATTAAAATGAGAACAAATTTGATTTTTTAAATCCTTTCCCGTTAAATTATCTTCAATTATTAATTTGTGTCGTATATTTTCGTAAACGTCAACAAGAATTACCTATTTATTTTATTAATTTTGTATTATTTTAAGATGATTAATCTTTTATGATTATTATTGTATTGTTTTACTTTTAATTCTTTGGTTTCTTTATTTGGTATTTCTTTCGATAATTCCTTTTCTATGTAAGGATTATTAATACAAAAGTTTGGAATTTTATATATGTTTCCTTCTAAATCTTTACATCTATTTAAACATCCATTTAAAGGAATAATATTATTTAAAGTTAAAACTCCTTGAGCTCTAGAAGTTTCAATATAACTTGCTTGTTGAAGAATTTTCCATGTTGCTGACTTTTTAATATTAGCACCTAATAATTTAACAAAATAATAAGTAATAAATAATATGTAATAAGATAAAATAAGTAAAGTATAATAAAGTATTTATTATCGCTTATTTTACTCCAAAATTGTTCTCTTAGTTTATTAAGTTCATCTAATGGAAGTTTGCACTTATATCCTTTCATTCGTTTAATACCTTCTCCCATGTATCTATCACCTAATTATTGAAAATAAGGATAATATTAGTTTATTGTATTAAAAATATTAAGATAATAGGTTATATTTACCATCCCATTCTTCAAAATCATTAAATTTACTATCATGTTCATTACTTTCTGTAAAGTGATTTACTTCTAGATTAACATTTACAATATTAGTATTTGTATTTAGATTAGATATATTTGATTGGTTTGCAGTTCGTAATCTTATTTCGTTGTTGTCTTTATTAACTCCATTTGAACTTATTGTGTGATCAAATCGAATGCAGCCCCCCATAAATTTAATCTTACTATTATTGATAAAATTATTAGTTAATAATTATATGTTAAAACTATTTAAGAATAATATATTATT
>Ga0100378_1002318_pt1 | contig 19071 bp, 27 predicted proteins | sample CryGeymeta201502_FD_81535 | JGI IMG/M metagenome (GOLD analysis project Ga0100378, IMG submission 81535) | Groundwater microbial communities from Crystal Geyser aquifers in Utah, USA - Crystal Geyser metaG 2015-02 | ecosystem: Environmental > Aquatic > Deep subsurface > Groundwater | place: USA...
AAGCCAGCCCTCAGCAGCATAGAGTCAGTTCCTTTCTGCTTTGTCTAAACTGCAGCTATTGATACTCATGTTCCCAAGCGAGTTCCTGTTAACAAGTACAGAGATAACTCTTCGACTCTGAGTCCTAAGAATACCACCCTTTGCAAAAGCACCAAATATCAGACCCTGCTCAGTGGGCCTCGATCCTCTCTCACCCGACAACAAATTTAACAGCACAGCAATAGTCTCCTTTCAGAAGAAGGACCCAGAGACACAGGCATCAAATTCAAGGAAGGACGGCCGATGACGATGCAAACTGGAAGAAGCAAAAGGGACAGTAATTTGCTTGGCCAGGAGAGCAAGTTAGAGGAGGTAGAGGAGAAGCGAGCTGCTACTTGCCATACTCGTAAGAGAAGACAATATGTCAGCTGTAAAGACAAAGTATCCCAAATGGTAAAGATAAAAGATGAGGATCTGTTCCTTGTCCAGGAGGATGCTGAGGTCGCCAACCGCTTCAAGGCATACAAGAAACACAAAATGGAAGAAGACATGCAGAAGGAGCAGGAACTTGCCAAAGTTGAGGCTTATGTACTAGTTTGAATGATGTAGTATCGGATGAAATAAACACGAACAAAGGATTCCTTTGAAGAGGTCAAAAACAAGCTCAAAGGAAAATCAAAAGTAACACCACCGATCACCAATTTCTAAACGAACGATGGACATGTTCTTATCAATGGAAAACCCAAGCAGCAAAGGACTCATATAATTCAGCTGTAATTCAACCCTGAAGAGGAAAGAACCCTCAAAAGTCAGGAGACAAGAGTCATGGGAGTCAACTCGACCAAAAAGATTGCTTTTGTTTCCAAAATAAGTAACTGTGAGTTTATTCAGAGAAAAAACTGAAAATTACAAATGAGTAGTACACAAACAATGGCTCAAGGCAAGTCTCATCCATACCCTTTGTCTCTCTCAGTTGCGGAATAGCCCTTTCTTAAAAGTTCCTTGATGCTACAGCCTCGAGACGTCGACCCGCTGAGGAGATCACTCGGGAGCAATTCACTTCGGAGAACAGTTCAAATCGATTCAAATCTCACATCCCAATCGTCAACACAGCCAGGCTCAACAAGATGTACGCCACTGTAGAGCATGGGAGCAAGACAGCTCGTTCTGAAGTGTTTTAGCCCAATAATATGACTCTTTCTTGCGAAAGGAAAGATATCGAGACAACATATGCCAGCGCAAGATAGATGCCGGATAGCTTGCTGTGGAAAGCTCGGCCGAAGTCTCAGACAAGAAGCATAAGGATATCCAACAGGGAGGTTTACCAAGAATAATTTTTGGAGATGAAGCTAGTTCATTGATATTTGATTTTGCAGGTCCAAATCATAGTTATCATTCACTTGTTGAGGCCTTGTAGAACACTCTTCATGAGCTCTCCATAAGCTGCCATGTACTTTATTTCGTTTTACGAAATTTAGTACATCATTCGGTAGTATTGAATCTGCTTGTATTTTTTGAAGATGGGCAGCTCGACAGTTCCGAAGATGACGGTCAGCAAGTTATTGAATTCCTCAAGCTGTTTTATTTCCTTCTCGACCTCCGGAATTGCTATTTATAGTTTTTGGATCTGGTCTGTCTTTGATTTTGTGGAAAAAAATGATTTCAAGGTGGTTTTGCCACTGTTCAGCTTTGACAGCTCTGTCTGCTTCTCCAATAGTTCGTTTTGCTTATCTTTCAGCTCGATCTCATATTTTTCCTTTGTCTTGAGAGCTTCCTCCATAGCCTTTACCTCCAGAATTTCGTAGGTGATGTTGTCCAAGCAGATGGCGAAAGAGTTCACAACTGAGGCCTCCTTCAGGTTGTTAATGTTCGTCTGAACCTTCGGATTGTTGACGAAGATCAACTGGGGATTTTGCTTTTCCTATTCAGGAAGGTACTATGAGTAGATGTTTTTTTCGTAGTCAGGTAAAAGAGCAGAATTTACCTGATCTGAATAAAATGGTAAGTACTGAGATTTTGAGAAAAGCCTGCTCGAGCATCAACGATTATAGAAACCTTATCTCTCAGGTCTTCCAGCTCTTTTTCTGCCTTTTTGAGAAATCCTCCAAGCCCTTGGATGTCATTCCTGATTTCCTGCATGTCACCTCTCTTCATATCGACCTTTTCATAAACACTTTTGTAGTCGTTAAGGAGGTCACCGTACTTGGGAGACTGCATCGATCCGTAAAACTGAGTTGAAAGAGTTTTACCTTTTCCATGTCCACCCCTTTGTTGCGGAGGAACTACTGGGTGATAGGGCAAGTAAAAATATGTTTGATTTTTCCGATTCTTTTCATGAAGTAATCGAAGAATTTTCTGCGAATTTAAACTATTTATGTATCTTTGCTGCCCTGAATGGAACGAAGGGTACTGTGATTTTCTTTTCGGGGACGGGAGGGATGTAGATGCCTGGCCATTTCTTCACTACTGCTTATCGGAAGTAAAAGAAGTCGTTATATCTTCTCCTGATTTCGAAGTTGCCAATCTAATCACTCCCCGAGATCAGGTATGTGTAGAACTTTCCTCCGTTTGAGTCAGGGTCTGTAACTTTGACATTGGCGACCTGAGTATTTTGGGAGGTACGTAGGAAGGCAGGCTACTTTATGGACTGGTGGCAGAGGTGGGTTATTAATCTTGCTCCATGATTATATGATCCGATTGCTATGAAATATGGATATTCAGATATGAGTCTTTTAATCACTAAATATACAAGAAAGGGGTCTACAAATAGAAAGCATCCAAAAATGAAACTACTTGACACCCCTTTCGATAAATCTGCAAGGATTGTTTCAATTGATTCATTTGGACCCACAGCACAGGCCAATACTAAAAACTAAAACCCTGGAAACGATATGATGACAGCGTTGGGGTAGAATAGTTGAGATATAAGTGAACCCGAATGGCTACTGATTTTTTTTGTTTTATTTTAGTCGAGAGGTTGGTTGTAGGCCGATTGATATAAAATAATGGAAGTTTTGCACGCCTACAATGGTTGTTATCCTTTCGGGCAGAGACAAGACTCGAGCAGCACCTACGTGGAGTTGAAGAAGGAAAACATGACCGAGGAAGATATCCACCTTTACAAGCAGATGACCCGAATATACAAGCACCTCAACAACCCTCACTTTATCCGTCTCAATAAAATGTTGCGGGAAGATGACAGGCTCTACTTCATCTATTAGTACGAGGAAATCTCCATCACAGCTTATGTCGAAGCCATTCGTCAGAATTTTCAAGGCTCCTTCACCAAGGACAAATACAAAAGCCTCCTCATCGAGTTCAAAAACAACATCGACAACATAATTGATGGCCTCATCAAGCAAGAAATAAAAACTGATGTCCTCCTCAGCAACCTAGCCTGCGTTAGGAAACAATAAGATGAGGATGGCTTCATGCTCAAAGTGTTTGTGGACATGGACGCTGAGTATCTATCTCTTATCGATCACAGCTATCGACCAAAGGATTCCAAGAAAAAAGACAGATCAAGCCTGAATCAGGAGTACCTATTTTAATTTTATGAGGCTGAAAGAAAAAGGCTGATGCTCGATTTTGAGGAGTTGGTATAGACTATATTCGGTAGTGTACAGGAGACAGCCGATAAAAAACAGTTTCCTAACTTTATCATTCAGGGAACGAAGCTGGTATTTGTTCATTCCGAGGAAAAGCTCAGAGACAACTCATACTAGAATGTTGGAGAATCCAAAAAAAATATTTGCAGGGATAAACTAGGAAATAGGAGCGCAGATTCAGACAAGCGGTCCGGAGACAGCTTCCATATGATTTCCAAATAGGTCAGAACCAAATAACGGGAGCCTGTACCTTCATATGAGGAGTGTTAGTCGCTGCAGAGGAAAAAAGGTCATCCTCAGACACCTATTATTGACTTTGATCAATCCTTTGAACCAGAATTCAGGCCTGAATAATTTACCAAATAAAAGACCTACATTTATGAGGAAGGAGACTACCTTGATTCATTGGAAGAAGAAATCGTGAAACTGCATTAGGAAAAAAGGGGCATTGAAGATAAAAAGACCAACAAAAGTGGCGACGAGAAAAGGTTCAATCCAAACAGTTTTAACTACAATTAATAAAAGAACTAGGGGAAAAAATTTAGCCTAGATCGATAGAGAAAGGAAAGCAAACAGAGCTCTCCAATGGCTCAGCATAGCGATAAATATCGACATCAAGAAGGAACCAAGCAGAAAGATCAGATCAGTCAAGGAAGCACACAGAGCAACCCTAATAACTACAGTGGCAACCGCAGCAAAGACAACATCAGTAACAGTGATTCATACGAAAAGAAGGAGAAATAAGGTCACAAGATGAATAAATACAAAATGAAAATAATCACTTCTCACCAGATTGAAATCGAAGGAGGAGAAGAACCCAACGTCGAGGAAATTGAAAAATAAATAATAGAGGGTATCCGAACAGGAAAGATCAACATAAATGAGTTGAACAACAAGCAAAAATTCACAGTGCTTCAGAAACAATAAAACTAAGTAAAAAAGCAACTGCCATAGATGTACAAATCAGACCACAGTTAACAAAGAAACAGCTTTGATGGGGAAAAAATGATCAACTCAGATCACAAACCTGCAGAAGAAATCAAGCAGCCTTTTGTAAAAACCAAATAAATTCCCTTGAATAAAATGAAAAATGTTCACGAAATAATTCAGAAGCTGGGAATAAAGCCAAAAACCGCTCAAGAAGGACAAAAGTCTCAATAACTTCCCAGAGTTGAGCCTAAGAAGCAAGTTTCCTACCTACAAAGTGTCACGACTCCCAAGCCTTAAAACATAGAACCGTTCGAGAAGCCAGAGAGGACTACCTATCCTTAGAAGTTGTCATATAGAGACAAGGAATCTCCCAACAGAAATGAAGAAAAGCCACCATGTCATGAGCAAGAAGATCCTACTCGGAAAAGTGATAGAGCTGAAAAATACTACTCTAAGATCCAATAGGCCAAATCTAAAGCTGAGCAAGTTTTAAGAGAGTACGGTGCTCGGAAGAAAAACTGACCGGACTTACTTTATTTTGATCTTTACCTCCTTTACTTTTATATATATAAATCCATCTCATCACTCAGTCTCTGTCCCACTTCGACACCAGAGAAATCAGGTCATCCATCTTGGTCTTTTAGTAGGCTCGGATCTATTCTTCAGTTGGGGGAGGAGGAGCATTCTTCTTGGTCTCTTCTTCCTTCTTCTTCTGAGGAGGTCCCCGTTTCAAAAGGTTGGGTGATAGCTTGATTACAGTAATACCACCGAAAGTATCTCCAAGAAGGACAATGGGGTCTTTAGAGTTGAATGCCAAATTTGTCAGCTTGGGATTCTTGACTGGCTTCTTTTCAGCCAGAGCTTTGTGCTTCTCGACATGGACATCATAGACGTAGATCTTTTCGAGAGTAGCGCAGGCAAAGACAGTTGAGGAGTAAGGGGCCCACATAGCATCGACCACGATCATGCCCATATCGAATATCATCACTTGTGCTTGAGGATAGGTTGAGTCCCAAATTCTGACTGTCCAATCTGCAGAAGCAGAGATGAATGTTGTAGGGTGGTAGTGATTCCACCTGACTTTGTATACAGCCAGTAAATGACCTTTGTAGGTCTATTGATATTGCCCAGAGTAAGCCAAAGAGCATTTGTGAATCTTTCCTTCTTCAGTTCCCACCAGGAAAGAAAAGTTATCGAATTTGTTGAAATCGAAGCAAAGACCACATGCCAGGCCGATGAATGATGTTTCTTCTTCCTTTTCTCCTGTCAGCTTCAGTCTGAACACTTCCTCAGGCTCAAGCTTGTTCTTCATCAAACTCCAGTTCATGACTCGACCATCTGAGGAAATCGAGTAGAAATTAAACTTCTTATCAGTATCAGGATTCCATCTGACTTGCCACACAGGATCAGTATGTTTTTGAGTTCTGACTGTCGACTCATAGATAGGCTTATTGTGCTTATTTCTGACGTCGTATACAAGAACTGTTCCGTCGTAGAGACCAGCAGCAAGGAGAGCAGGGGAAGATGGATGCCAGTCGAGACACATGACTCCAGTTGGCAAGCTTTAATACTTGTACTCTGGGAAGGTTACATTTTTGAGGGACCAGACAAGAATCTGACCAGCTTTTTGCTTTGAGAAATCATAGCTACCGAGTGAGATAGCGAAGAGATCCTTGTACCTAGGATTCCAGGCAATGGAAGTGACATGCTTTTTCTTTTTCTCATAGCTGAGCCTCCAGATGGGTAGCAGCTCGCCTTCAATGCTCTGAGCTTCTTCTCCTTCTTGCCAATAGTACCTGTAATCGTTATACTTTCTATCTTCCTCATTTTGTCTGATCATTCTTTCCATAATTTTCACGCATCTTTTGAAAGAAGTTGAATATCTTCCTCCTCCGGATTCATGAGTTGGCTTCTTCTCTTTCTTGTCCTTGTTATCCTTTTAGTCGTCTCTGTTCTCTTTCTTGAACTATTCGATGTATCCATCCCAGATCTCCCATTGAGTTACTTCTCCTCTCAGGTTGTCGGTAATAGGAGGGCAGGTAGCTGCTCCTCTTTCTTTAATGGGGGTGTTGATAGTTTGGATCTATCTGTTCTTGTAGTCAAACTTGTTCTTCATGGCCTGCTTTATAGCTTCAACATTCTTGCCTGAACCTGGTTCTTCCTGCTCGGCTTGACGCTTGACATCTTCAAATTTTCTTTTGCGGACATACTCTATTTCCTCCTGAATTTTGTATTCGTTAGAGCTAGTGTGGATATAGTCTCCCTCAAGGCTGAAGTGCATCACCAGCTGATCGATGGCATCGTTGACTTTATTCTTCCGTTCAAGATAATCATAGTTGACTCTGTTGGGTTCAGCCTGAGGGTTGGACACGACAAGGGTGCGGGTGACTGTGAGATTGAGCTCAGCTGGGGAAAGCCTGTTGACTTCTGCGATTTTCTGGATAGGTTGAGAGATACCTGGTTTTCGTCGTCTTATTATTAGTTGACCACGTTGACATCGTTGGGATGGATGATTTCTGGCCTTTGGACTCTTCGTGGCTGAATAGAAAATGATGTACGTTGGGCCTGGTGCCTGGCACGTTCTGTACCTTCTTTGGTCTAGTCGGTCGCATATTCAAATCAATTTGGATAAATAAGTTATATAAACAAAACAATAGAGGAAGGCGCTCAAGATATAAAACGAATAATTCTTCTCTTCTGCTTAATTCCAAATAATCAAAGGATCTTATGAATTTCAGTTTCCTGAGAATTGATAATAGTTAATAATGCATAAAAAGAGGCAGTTTAAAGTGTAGCCTCTTCAGCCTAACATTCCCTACAATGCCCTTGTCGATAAGCACCTTTAGTATTTCTTTGCCAACCGGAAGAACCGACAAATTCTAGTTCGCACAAAAGTAGTCAACCGTCGCAACTAAATCATCGATCGTGATCTATGCAAAATGTTAGACAACGGGCTGGTCAACCCTAATCCTAAGTTCAGGATGAAAAAATCCAAACCTAAGCTCAGCAGTCATGACCAGCGGTATCGTTCCCTCCGGAATAAGTCCAGTTTGAATAAGACGGTTGGGAAAAAAGAATTTGAAGAGTTTTTGGAAAGTCAAAGAAACCTGCTGAAAACCAAGACTATCGGCGTCCGAATAGAAGACAGTCACCCTGAGGACGAAAAAGAATAGGAGTCTCCATCAAAAGTATAGGCTCAAAGTTCCTGATGACTTTATCCTGTTTTCTATATGAGATCGATCCTGATAATTCTTTAAACCTCGAAGTTTCTTTTTGATCAGTAATATTGCTGCAGATAATAATTGTAGGTAGATGAGCCACCATAAGATCCAGAGCGAGCCGGAGAGTCTCTTACACGACCAGGAGTGGAGCAAAATGAGAACTAGCATCTTCAGACAACACTTCGAGTCAGAAAGGGAAAACATGGTGACTGACCAGCTGATGATTCAATAGCAAAATGAACTACTTGAAGAAATAAAGGAAAAAGTTCGAAAATCAAGATATAAAGATGTCCTTGGAAATCTCGAGCTTCCGATTGATTCCAGCATCAGCAATATAAGCAGCCAATACAATTTTGGAGATGACGAATCCCTGATCAAGAATAAATTCACATAGTAGTTCGAATCCAGCCTGGTCAACTCTGCTCTCAAGGAAGTCAAGGGTTCCTGTTCAGAAGAGACCTACGATACAGTCAGGAACTATGTGATCAACAACAAGCAAAAATAGTGTGAAAATCTTGCCAAAATGCTTGACAAAAAGAACAAATAACTCGAAGAGTTGTCCTTGGCCATCATTATGTATGTCTCTTTTGAATTAGGAAGCAAAACTAGGTCATCAGGCTCAAGGAATAAATGGCTCCGTATGTCACAAAAGCATAATTTTTTGATGAGGAGAAGAAAAAATTGAAAAGGAAGCAAGAACAACTCAACGAAAAGGAAATCCTTCTGCACAAAATGGAAAGGGCCTTTATCTTCAAAGAAAAAATGCATCAGGAGGCAAAAAGAAGAGGAGAAAAGTTGAAGCAATTTACAGACGGTATTTACGATAAAATGAGACAGATAGAAGCAGAGCTGAATATTTTGAGAGTCAGCATTGAGGAGAGGATGAATAAGGCTGAGGAGTAATATTGTTGTGAGGAGGGGGAAAAGGGTCTTTGCTGGAAAAAATAAATCATGAAAAAGTACAGATAGAAGCTACTGGAGGAACGAAGCATATTGAAGGAATAATAGAAAGATTTGTAGAAAAGATACGAAATACTTTAAAATGTTTCCGAGCAGTGCAAAAAATTAGTGAGTGAAAGTTATGAAGGGCTAGTGTCGGCTGTAGGAAGCGGAGGGTCTGCCATTCAGTCAACCCAGAGAGAAAACAGGCAGGAAAAACCGACTTCTCATCAGAGTCTGATTGATAGAAGGTGATTACTATTCTCTGTTTTAATTTTGGTGCATTGATAAATTTATTAAATGGAGATCCAGACCATATACAGCATTGTCAGGCAGCGAGAGCAGTATAGTCCTAGACAGTACATTGATACCAGAAGCAAATCTACTAGCATACTAAAGGTCAAGCATAAACGGAGAATGACGATAATTGAAGAAGAGGCAAAGTCAGCCAAAAAAATACCAGGACCTGGCAAGTATAATGTCAGCATTAAGCCCAAATAGTACAAGAAGAAACCACCAACAAAGATCGACTTTGAAAAATAGTCCAAAAAGCCCTCAGAAAGGTACTTAGACAAGATGGTGAAGACAAAGCTATTTATGCCAGGAGTGGGGAAGTACAATCCAGAAGTCGACAACACTGAAAAAATCAAAATGAAATACAAAGCTGTCGGAGATAGGATCAGAAAAGAAGCACCTCTGTTCAAGTCAACTTGCTTTGACGACAACCAAATAGATATGATAAATGTCGGACCAGGGGCATACTCACCTTATGAAGCCTTTGGACAAAAAAAGAGCTTCAGGATATCTGTGTAGTTTGGAAAAAATGAGGAAGACCTGACAAGTAAAGACAAGGACAAAGACAACAAAGTTCAAAAAAGTCAGTCTCTGATCAAATTGCCTAGTGTTCATAGCTACAATCCCATTCATCAAGATTACGATACTTTTGATGGAATGGCCTCCAAGTCAGGCACCAGTCAAGTAAATCTATCTTTATTTTTAGTTCGCTACCCACACTTTCACCACCTCCCAGAGAAAGTTGAGCATAAAAGAGGGTCCAGGACCAAAGTACAGCCTTATAGCCCAATGGTCACCCCGTAACAACACGCCCAGTAAGAACATATTTAAATCTGTGAGCACATTTCGCCATGCAGGGGTCTACCATTGATTTTTTCTTGTTTTTTTACTGAATAAAATCTATTGCTTTTATTAAAAATTAATTAGATAAATTAGATTGGAAATGAGAGGATTTGCCAACTTAGATAGAAGTGCTTCTTCATGTGTCAATAAACTGGCAGTGGTGGGGTGCATCTGTATGCTGCTAGAGGTAAGCTGGGCTCTCCAACTGCATGAAGCAAACGCAACGGTACCCCTGAGCAACGTCTACAATCAGCAACTGTATCTTCAACAGCTGACTCAAATTCAAAGTCAGTTTGCCTCCGATATAACCAACATTCAGACGACTTTTACCCAGCTCAACCTCAAGCTGAATCAGACCAACATATCATCCAGCTCATAGATCATCGCTTTGCAACAAACGCTCGCACAGTAAGCCAATGCACTCTATAACATCGAAACATACCTCAATGTGCCCTTTGCCCTCAAGTCATGTGAATGTCTCAACTTTACAACCAGCCAGCAGGCTCAACTGCAGGCTCAGGTTACAAATGTAAGTGCACAAATCAACCTGCTTCAAGCAAGGCTCAACAGTAATGCCAGCGGAAGTCCATATATCAACGCTCACTGCCCTAGTGGCAACTGTCCAGTGGTCAACTCTCTCAGAAGCCAGATCTTACAGCTAAAGGCATATGCCAGTCTCATGAACAGCACTGTTCACTCCAACTGTTGCAATCGAACTTTGTATGTACTCAGGGACAACCTAGCGAGTTACCCTTTTTGGATATATGGAAACACAACCCACCAGAACTACACAGCTTCTTTGCTGAACAGAACAAATGGCAGTAAAGTGGCCGTCTGCCCTGCAAACCTCCCTTTTGTCAACGTCAGCACCAACCAGTGTTTTGTCTGCCCTCCTTCCGATCCTCTTTATGATCTCGGTCAAAGCAAGTGTATTCCAGCCTGTAGCTCAAACTCTAGCTTGATGCTGAACATCACCTCTCACACTTGCGTCATCAATAGGACCTGCAATCCTGGATACTTCTTCAACAATAAAACTCAAAACTGCACTTTCTCACTGGGGACCTCCTCAAGATGTCCTCCCAGTACTCCTGTCTGGAACGGAAGCACTCTTCAATGCCAGTATTGCAAAGCTAGTGAGCCTTACTTTGATATTGCCATTAGAGCTTGTCGAGCCTGCACAGCTAATGAGTTTTACGATCCTTTCAATAGAATTTGCTATAATAAAGCCTTCTATCACCCCTTTGCTTGCCCCAACGGCACTGCTTTCAATCTTCTCACCAGTAAATGCCAATCTCTCAATGCTCCAGCCAATAGCGCCTCAAATGTGTCTGTTCCCGTAGTGAATGCTCCTCCGCCCACCACTGGAATAGCTTCTTCTTGTCCTCCTTATGCTCCTTATTGGGATCAGGCTGCACTTGTGTGCTCCAGATGTCCCAGCTCAACTCCTTACTTTGACCCAGCTACTGGTTCATGCAAAAACTGTCCTTCTGGAACCCACTGGAGCACAGTAGTAACCACTTGTGTAACCACTGCATCTCTAACTAACTGCGCTGCTAATCAATACTGGGACTCCGCGCTGAAACACTGTATTCCTTATCCTCACTGCTCAGTGAACCAAATTTTTAACAATCTTACCAAACAATGTCAGAGTGTACCTCAAGTTGGCAACGTCGGTTCATGTCCTCCCTCAACTCCATACTGGAACACTGTATCTCTTACCTGCCAGAGGTGCCCCATAGCTACTCCTTTATACAACAGCACTAACGGAAGCTGCTCGGCATGCCCCAGCAACACCAAATATGATGTGACCACTAATACCTGTGTGAGCACTATCATCAACTGCCCCTCTGGCACAATCTTTAACTCTACTGTCAACACCTGTCAGCCTGTAGCTTGTCCCCAATCTACTCCCATCTACAACCGTTTCAAGAAAGCATGTGAAGCCTGTCCAGCTGGTACAATATATAACTTCGTGGTGAAAGTGTGTGAATCTCCAGCTCAGTACGGCTTGGTTAGCGTTTGTCCTCCTAGTACTCCTTACTGGAACCCAGTCAATTTAGGTTGTGAGGCTTGTCCCTTTGGACAGGTGCTGAACCCTTCTACCCAGACCTGCGGGGTGGGCGCATCACATTTAGCGGCCATACATTTAAGAAGGGACAGAATATGATAGTTGTTATGATTTATCAAATGAGAAATAGTATTATTCTTCTATTATACATTCAATGGAGTAGAAGCAAGCTGAGTCGAAGGGGAAAAACTTCATGAGCAGAAATGTCACCGAGTTCAGACATCTTATCAAAAATAGCAACATCACCGAAAATGATTTGAACTGGGTCATCGGCCTTAGAGAAAATAATGAAGCAATAGCATCATAAAAAGGATAGTCTGCCCCTCCATAGGTTTACTTCAAGACCACCGAAACAGCCAAGCTCAAGCAACAAGAAAGGTACAAAAAGCATAAATCGTCCATTGTTCCCAATGACTACGATCACATCTATCTCAAAAGTCCAGAAAAGAAACTTCAGCAAACCCATAGTCAGGTGCAATTCTATAGCAGTCTCAGAAAAAACACGGCAGACGTGAACAGGTCTCCTCAAAAAGAGTTTTCGACTATTCCTTTCAAGTAAAGAGCAACTGGCCCCAGATTTATCAGAAAGGTATTGCTACTCTGATATAGGAACTTGCGAAAAAAATAAAAAACATTCAGAATTAAGACATGGAGCCAGGTTTAGATGGAGCTCACAAGCAAAATCCTTACAGTCAAAAAATTTTAAGAGTCAAAAACCAGGCTCTTCTCCAATCTTTCACAAAGGTTAGAGGACGAAACCAGGTTTCTTTACCTTCGCTAGCTTGGCAAATGGGCCTCAGATCATATCGTTGATGCTTCTATATATTAACTGAAGTAAAAATGTCGGATAATCACTTTTAGCCATTTTTCTTTGTCTTGAAGACATAGGCCTCCTTGAAGAGACAGTAGAGAAAGACAGCGAGGTTGCTCCAGTAATAGATTCGCAGGTAGAATCTTCTTTTCCTTTTCTTCATTGAAGTGAACTTTAGCATGATTTCAAGCTATCCATAGAGAAGCAGAAGGGCGAAGGACAGCAAAAATAGGGATATTTTCCATCGACGTTGCTGTATAAAGAAAATTATACCTCTTGGGCAAGCCGTTTGTAAAGACAATCTCGTATCCTCTCTTTTATTTAGCTCAATGGCTGAGTTAGGGTGTTCTCCTCATGAAGGAAGTAAAGGATGTCTCTGCAGAAGTCAAGAGCTCTTTTCTCCAGAGTGGTGTGAATGGCTATGATGGAGGTAGTCTGGTCGCCCGACATCACTCCCATATTTGTCATTGAATTAAGTGATTTTTGTTCAATGACCTCAGGTATCACCTTCTCAATGCATCGATAGCTGACCTTTTCCCAAATCTAGGCAAAGTCGACTTCCCATTCATTATATTGATACTCTTGGCAAAGCTCTTTGATACGATTGCTGATTTCCTGTTTATCAAAGCTGAGTTCGGAAGCTTGAGTGTCAAGTGTTTTGTTGAGCTATCTTTCGACAGTATTTTAGAAGAGGCTGAAGAGATGGTTGAGCTTATTTTATTATTGTTGGATGATACTGCTCATTCTTTCGTGGAAATTTTTGATGAGAAGAGTATACTAATGATGCTTCTCGATTGTTTTTTTGTATATGTCTGTCACTTCTTTCTTTTTCTTGAATATCAGATGTGACAATTTTTTGTTTTGTTTGTGCTTCTTTATTTCCTTCTCCATCTCCGCCTCAAGCTCATCCTCAATATTTTTTAGAATGTTCTGGTTGAAATGTTTGGTGGCGGTGGGCTAAAACATCTCGTATATTTTTTTGACATGTCTTTCTAGCTCTTTTTCCTTGATGTGTTTCGGGCGATGTAAAGTCAGGTAGTCGAGAATGGTTAAATGAAAAGATTAAACATATCGGTGGTAGGTCTTGACCTGCTCCAAATTATTGAGTTAACCTAAGCTTCCATGTAAAATATCGATGATTTCATGGGTGATCCTTTACATCACATAGCTCTTGAGCGCATCGTCGATAGACTTCAGATCTAACTCTGTCTTAGAGTCCTTTATCTGCTTCCATATTTAGTGCAAGTACTTTACTCTGTCTGCTTCCTTGTAGTTGTTGATGGCTGAGGGTCGGCGAATGCTGAGTCTCGGCAGAAGTTGTTTGGCTTACTGATTGAACTTATCAGGTTGGTATATGTAATGACTCATGAAGTGAAATTATATCGTGTATTTGAGCTGTTTATTGTGATACTGGTTCGATAGATTTTTGATCTCTTCTGATAGCTCCTTGGACAGAATAGAGTGATCGGCATCTTCTGCTGTGTCTCTGATCACGTAGACTATCTTCTTCTGATGAGGAGTCACCAGCCTCTCGCCTACCTTGAAAATTGCCTACAAGATATCGACATGTCCTCCTGTGTATCTGCCGATTTCGTCCATGTACAAGTTTATTAGAACTACATCGCTGATCACCACGCAGAATAGGCTCATCTGCTTTTCGAATATTTTTTCGTCCTCGCTGCGTTCCATGGAGTCGAAACCTTCAGTGTCAATGATGTTGTAGTTGGAAAGATGATTGAGCCACACTCCAGTGGTGCAGCGCGTACGATGCTGACTGGCTTCGAGCACGGGGAAATCAGAAGCGAAGAGAGAGTTGAGGAGGGTACTTTTTCCTGAGCCCTGAGTACCCAGGATAGAGAGGGTGAGCGTGGCTGTAGGATACGCTTGAAACTCCTAACTACATATGGTAGGCTCTACTTGATGTCACACCGCTCGTTGATAAGATTGATCATTTATATTATCCAAGTATTCACAGCCCTTATATCAAAAATCAAAAGTCATTCTACCCAATGCATGTTCGAACAGCCTCATATCGTTGGTCTTTATCGCTTATCCAAGCAGAGAGTCCATGACTTGGTTGGTGCTGGGCTCAAGTTGAGGGATGTTAGAGGGTATGTTAGCATTGTATATCATACATTTTGTACAACCTTATCCTTAATCCTCAGTAAAAGTTGATTTCGATCGGTCGCGGGTGTATAGAGAATGAACCTCTTTGTGTTTTCTATCGAGAGTGAGGGCTTACCTGATAGCTGTATCAATAATATCTGGATTTGGATGTCTTTTGGTGAACTTATACCTATTTTTAACGAGATAGACCAAAACTAAACTGACATCTTCCACCACAAGATCCTCGAGCAATTCATCTTCCTTCTTTTAGGCTTTATTCTCTAATCTGACAATCTTCTCCATCAGCTGCTTTTTCTTGCCCTTAAACCAATTATAAGTTCGCCCTTGTAAGCTCATCTCCTTGTTTAAAGAATGCATTTTGTGTTCCTTGATGGCATCCTCGATGTAATCTCCTCTAGACAGCTGAATAAGAGCTTCTTATAAGGCACACTGTAAATCCCGCTCCAGACAGTAATTGCTGGTAATTAGCTGGTTGAGGATAGAGTAGACTATCTGGCTTTACTCGGAGAGGTAGAAAGATATAAGAACAGTGATGCCTTAACAAACTGCCCCAATATAAGGAATATGACTGAGAGTAGAGAAGATGCTTTTGAATTTGCTGAAGAAGGAGGAGAGTTTGTTGCTATGAATAGTATTTGTGGAGGGGACAAGCTGGTTAGCTATGAGTCTGATGGCCAGGAAGTATGCATTGAGTATCCAGTACATTTGCTGAATATAACTCGCTTTGGCTTCCTTTTTATCTTGCTGCAGCTATTTAATAGAAGAGGTCAATTAAGAACATATGTACTTTCTGTTAGATTGAACAAGCTAGAATATCTCTTTGCTCTACATTCTCAGTTGTTTGAGCTAGTTTTCTAAAGCATTTGTGGCTACTTCCTTCTTGGTTAATTTCTGGTCAAGTTCTTCAATTCTTTTATGAACTTTCTATGCATTTTACTCGTGTTGCTGCATGGTCTTTTTCTTGAGAGTGATGATCTATGAATAGAGTCGATCGATTCGATTTTATAATTTCTATAGGTTGACCTAATTCTTCTCATCCTCCTCGGCTGGATTGTTGAGTTTCTACCTTTGCTCTTGAATTTCCAATTAGCATGAAATTGACCTTACCAACTCTCTCTCCAGCTCAATTATCTAATCCTTCTGCTCCCTGAACTCCTCCTGTTTGAGTCTGCTGAGCTGATTGATGCTATTCTTGTATTTATGGGTAATGAATCTCACAAATCTGTAGTTTTCTGTCCAAACTTCATTCTGACCTTTTAGCTTGATTTGTTCAATTGCAGAGGCAATTTCCCCAAGATCTTCAGCAGCCTCGGAAATGCGACCTAGCTGAGTGAAGGCAATCACTCGATGACAGCGAAGCATCACCATCAAAAATGGTTAGCCAATTGATGATATATGTTGGTTAATGGAACTGGTCAGAAGGTCGGCTGCTGCTTGTGGCTGTTTATTTCTGATTTGTAAGTTGGCAAGATTGTTGACTGTGTGGAGATTGAGAGGATCAAGGGAAAGCATTTTTTGGTAGAAGGAGGCAGCTCGATCGAAGTTATTAAGATGATCGTAGCAAAGTGCAAGTTTGCTGTAGATGAGAAGCAGTTGAGACTGGTCAACTTTTAAGGCCAAAAGATGAGTGAAAGTATTAATGGCTTATTGGTGTTTCTGCTGCAATATAAAAGCCTAGCATTTGATGAAATTTAAGCTGATCAGAAGATCCTCCGCTTCGTTCAATGGTCTCACCTTCCAGTACTTCTCTCCCCTTTCGATATATTTCAACATTCCCTCTGCATCTTTCTCTTTCTTACAAATATTTAATATCTTCAGCAAATTCACACTACTCCCGGGATTACTTTCAAGCAATCGATCGTATATCTTGTTGACCTTCTCCATCTGTCCCATGGTCCTATAACACTATGCCAGACAAATATAACTATCCTGTTTGTGCTTGTTGAGACTGATGGACTTTTTTAGACTGTCGGCTGCCTACTGAGGCCTTTGAAGCTTTAGGAGGCATAAGGCTTTGTTGTAATAGTACAATGCTCGACATTTTTTGAGCTCGAGAAGAGTGGGATTATGATTGTGAGAGTTTATCTCTTTACTCTCGTTTATCGTGGTTAGGGCCAACAACTGGTCGTAGGTCTCCAAAGCTTCCTGATACATTTTGAGCTGGAAAGTGAGCTCTCCTTTGATCTGGTAATTTCTGACATCACTCGGATGCTGATTGATAAGTGTGTTAATCTCTTTCAGGGCAGACTAGTATTGTTTGTCATCTTTGAGAGCCAGGACCTGTCCTCTTGCAAGAGCAAGCTGACTGGCAGAGTGCTTTTGCTCTTTTTAGTGAAGTGGGGAGAAGGAGAAATCGGGAAGGTTAACCTTCTGGCTGATTCTGAAGGGAGATAAAGGCCGCATTTTTTAGCTGTTAAGATCTGGTTATAATATTCAGACTATATTATGTTCCTTTCTATACTCCCAATCATATCTCTGATGGTCTGCCTGATTTGGTCGGTCCTGACTGCTAACCCATAGCTGTGCTCAAAAGGCTGTCTGGTCTGCAACTATCCCTCCAGAATTTGTCTGGCCTGCAACTAAGGATACCAACTCACTATCTACGGTCAATGCATTCAGTAAAAAGGAGACTCTAACTGTGCCCTCTTTGGTTTGGGCATGTCTGACTGCAGAGAGTGTCTTCCCACCTTCAGGCTGATGGAGGGCAGGTGTCTAAAAGATTACAGCGGGTGTGTTCAATATAACAAAGAAAAATGCTAGAAGTGTAATTATGGAAAATAGCTAATGAACGGAACATGCAAGGGAGTTCTGCACTGCAGCAAGTACAATGGCAGTCAGTGTCAAGGATGCCTTAAGGGGTATGTTCTGAGTGGAGGGAAATGTTATAATATTGATGGATAATGTGGAAGGGTCGATGTAAAGAGTGGGGCCTGTGAAGTATGCAGGCAGGGTCTTGAGCTGATAGGATATGACTGTCTTTCGCCTGTCAGAAGAGTCAAAAATTGCTACTTGTATGATCAACTGGGATGTAGTGTATGTAAAAAGGGATTCGGGTAGCTTAAAGGGTAATGCTTTGCCATTCCTTTCTGCAGCAATAAATAGTTTGTCAATGAACTCTATCAGTGCTAAGTCTTACCTTTCGGCTGTAAGGCAATCGACCCTTAAGACTACAGTTGCAGCCTCTGTCTGCCAAACTATCAATTCTTCAATAGAACCTGCTAGCCAGTCTCTCCCCAAAACTGTTTTTCTGTGGATGCAGAAGGAGTCTGCGAGCTTTGTGAGGACAGGTACTTTCCTTTTGGATTTGTATGTTAAAAGGTATCTGTATGGTGTGGAAATTACGATTCGAGAGGCAGTTGTCTCACTTGCAAGGTACCATATTTTACAATTGTGCAGGGAAGATGTATGGACCCTTTTTGCATTCAGAGTCAAGGAGATTAATGTTTGAGGTGCAGAGATATGTACAATTTGAAAGGTTAATCTGGAAGATGCCTGATTAATGACTCTAACTGTCTTCAATCCACAGATACTGCCTGTCTGTCCTGCAAAGCTGGATATTATGCTTCTGTCGATATCTGCATCCCTCTGCCACCTTCATGCCTCAAAGCAAACACTCAAGGCTAGTGTTATCAATGCTAACCCAATCACTATCTACAACTAGACCAATGTTATCCCTTAAACCAAAGTATACCACACTGTTTGCTGTATTCTCCCTACTCGTACATCCCTTTATGTATTCAATGCTCATTAGGGTTCATAAACATACTTGGAGACTGCATTGAAATGCCTCCTTTCTGCAGCATTGTGCTATCTGATGGTCAGTGCGTCATTTGCAGGAATGGGTACAATCTGAAGGAAGGCAAGTGTGTACTAGCTAGAGGCTCTAAGGATAACATGGGATGTTAAGCTGTATTGGAGGGTGGAATATGTGGAAAATGCGTGAATGGATATGTGTTGGGAGTCAATGGAGTTTGCTATACTGGCTCTGTCTGTGAAAATGTAGGATAGGATGGTGTTTGTTTGTCATGTCCTCAAGGAGGAATCATTAGCAGTATTTTTTGCCTTTCTGGAACCCTCATTGATAAAAATTGCAAGACCTCACTTAACAACATTTGTAATTAATGCTATCCAGGCTTTTTCTTGTCCTCTAACATTTGCCAATTGCCCAATAAAGGTTGTAAAACTTTTAACAGTTCCAACGGAGGCTGTCTTAGTTGCTTTCCTGGATACACCCTCACCAATCGCCAATGT
>Ga0100378_1002328_pt1 | contig 19023 bp, 26 predicted proteins | sample CryGeymeta201502_FD_81535 | JGI IMG/M metagenome (GOLD analysis project Ga0100378, IMG submission 81535) | Groundwater microbial communities from Crystal Geyser aquifers in Utah, USA - Crystal Geyser metaG 2015-02 | ecosystem: Environmental > Aquatic > Deep subsurface > Groundwater | place: USA...
AGCCCCGTAACTGGGGTACCAATCGGCCCAGTCCGCGTACAACTCCCACGCGTACACCCCCGTCCACCCGGATGCCGGGCCGACTAGGAGGCGGTTCCCGCTTACCCAGAAATCGGCACCCACTTCGGTATATGTACCGTTAACGCTAGGTGAAAAGCCGGACGCTGTGATCACCTCATTCGTGCCGATCACGTTGGTGACAACGCCCGCGTCCACCGTCCACGTCTGCACCAGCTCAAGGCGCGGGTAGTTCGTGTTCGCGGCCACACGCACCACATCGGCGCGCTCGACCAGTGCCTCGAAGAGCTGCTCGAACGGTGCGTAGTTTTCCTGCAATGCTTGCCAAGTCGTTGCGTTTGTGTTCTGGTGCCACGGGCGTCCCACCCAGCCTGCGCTAAAGCAGGGGAGTGTCGAGATTGACATCGCCAATATGGCGTATGCCGCCAAGCGTCGAGTGCAGCGCATAGGTTCCCCCTTCTGATCTTTCAAATAAATAAAGCGGTATCTTCAGGGTGGTCGTGTTGCTGACCGGCTCCGTCGAGCTGGCGGATACGGTAACGTCCCCGCCGTTGCGCGGAAGCTGTGCGTACACCCATGGCGCACTCATCGGGTCCAGCGACACGGTAGCTGCCTCATCAAGGCTCCAGCTGCCCACGCCGTGCATCCGGACGCTGCCGGGCATGATCTCCACGCCCGTCGTGGGCGGGTCGCCCTCGTTCTCGCCCTCGATAGTCACAAACCGGAACCCGAAGGCGAACACCGAGTAGTCAAACGCCACCGCGCCGCCCGCGCGCCCAGGCTGGCGGCTGCGCTGCAGCGTCCCGATCGGCGTCTGCATGCTGCCCGTGCCCGAAAAACTAAGCGCCTTGCGGGCCGAGTGCGTCGATTTACTGATGTCGTTCAGCGTGCCGGGGTCCAGTTTCCTCTGTCCCGGCGCGAATATGTGCTGTCGCGGCATTAACCGACCCCTTTTTTTACAAGCCTGGGTTCCAGGAGCCGCCGTAGATCACCGACCAGAAGGGCATCCCCGCCCAGTCCTCCTGCGAGAGCTGGTAACTGTAACGCTCCGTGTTGCGAACATCCGGCGGCTGCTTCAACCACTCATACACGGCCGGTAGCGTACCCAGCAGCGCTGTCGGCACCCTTGAGGGCAGCGGCACCACGCGGTTCACATCACTGTGGTCGCTCAGGGCCAGCGTGTCCGCGCTCACGATCCGCACATGCCGCAGCACATACGTGGAGTAGGGGACGCTGTCCACCCCGTTTATCCGGTGATAGTAATACACCTTATCAGCCAGCGCCGCCCCGGCCAGATCATCCCCACCCCATACTGGCTCCACGCCCTCATCAATGTAATTGCGCCGCAGAATATCCAGATACCCGGCATCTGCGAAATACTCATGCATCGCCAGCGGGATGTCCACCAGGTTGCGGTCAAGCTCCCACCACTCGCGCCGCACCCCCGCCTCCAGCGTCGCAGGCTCATTCGGAATATCCACCGAAGCCACGATCCGGCTGGTCACCTTGCCGCGCTCCAGGCGCACCGTGTCCCAGTCGCCGGAGCCCTTCTCCGCGTAAAACTTGGTCTCGATCCCCGCCGGTACACCCTCCCACTCCTGGGTCTTGCTCGTGCCACCGTCGCTGCGCGCCTCCTCGGCGAGCGGCAGCGCAATCGGTGTTTCCCGCCCCTTAACTGTTGCCATTACGTCACACTCCAGTCCGCCGTGTTCCGGCTGATCCGCTCCAGCGCACCCTCCTGGCGCATCAGCGTCTTGAGCGTATTCTGCTGCACCGTGTACTGATCCTTCAGCAACCGCGTCTCACCATTGCGGTTCTGCGCGAACGCGCCATTGCCCGCCATCTGCCCCTGCAGCTTACCCAGCCGCTCCTGCATCATTCCGCCCGCCCCGATCTTCCCCAGCCGCGTATCCGCACTCAGCTTATCCTTCAGCACACCGGCCTTTTCCTTCTCCAGCGCCTTCTGATCCTTCTCCAGCGCCTTCTTCTCCGCCTCCAGCCGCTTCTTATCCGCCTCGCTCTCCGCCTGGCCGGTCATCTCCAGCTTGTCCTGCTTGCGCTGCGCCATCAGCTCCTGCAGCTCGCGCTCCGCCTGGGCGCGCGCCTCCGCCCAGCTCATGTCCGCATCCTTCCAAAGCTTGATCGTCCGGAAAAACTGGTGCATCTTCTGGATCGCGGCGGTAATGCTCTCGAGCACTCCGATAATCATGTCCTGAATACTCTTCCACACCGGCGCAAAGAACTCCCCCAGCCCCGCCAGCATGTTTTCCCACGAATCCTTAATCGTGCTACCCTTGCCGGCAATCGTGCCGGAGAGCTCCTCCATGCCGCCCTCGTACTTCTTCAGCTCCCCCGTCAGCACCTTCCAGATTTCCGCACCGCTGGCACCCGCCTTCTGCATCTCCTCCATCCGCGCCCGCGTCGAAGCCGTCAAAATCCCCAGCTCCTGCAGCCGCGCCGAAGCCTCACCGAACGGCTTACCCGCCTTGATCGCCCCATACGCACGGCCCACCCACATCGCCACGCCCTCAAGATCATTCCCGGTCGCCGCCGCCGCGTCCCCCACCAGCCGCAGCGAATCCCGGCCCCCCATCGCCCCTTCCGAAAACTGGTAAAGCAGCCGCGAAGCCTTCGAAATCCCCGAAAGCTGGAATGGCGTCTTCGCCGAAAAGTCCCGCAGGTCCATCAGGTGCGCCTTCGCCTGTTTGATATCCCCGAAAAGCACCTTGAACTGCGTCGTGATCGTCTCCACACGCGAAAACGCCGCCAGCCCCGCCTTCGCCACCAGGCCGCCGACAACCCCCAGCGCAACCCCGAGCCCCGCAATCACCCCGGCGGGCCCCAGCCTATTGAAAGCCGAGGCAAAGCTCGCGCCCATCCGGCCGCCCACGCCGCCGAAGCGCTGCGCAAACCCCATTGACCGCTGCTGCAGCGAAGCCAGCCGCACATCCACGCCCTGCGTATCCAGCCCCACCGAGCCCTTGATTACCGCCTTAGCCATAGTCAGCCCCCTAGCTCACCGGTAGCGCTCGCTCCCCGGCCGTCAGCCTTCCCCGGAGCATCAGAGTCTGCAGCCTGCAGTCTGCAGTCTGTAGTCTCCCCCTTTGCCGGCCGCCGCCACGAGCCATCCCGCACCGCCGCCAGCCCCGCCTTGTCCCGCTGGCTCATCAGCCCGTCATCCCCGTAAAGATCGGCCACCGTCGCCGCGTAGAAAACCGACTCCGAAAGCGGCAGGTTCCACGCCTCCGCAAGCGAAACCGCCCCCTTAAGCGCAATCACCGTGCCCACCGCCGCCGAATACGGCCACGGCGCATTCAGGCTACCCGCCTGCGCCCCCCAGTAATCCGGCATCTGCTGGTAATCCTCCAGATACGCCGCGAACGCCGCGATCTCATGCTCGATGAACTTCGCCCGCCGCCGCGCCCGCCACCCCAGCAGCCAGAGCAGCAGCCGCGTGCGCACCGGCAGCCGGTCCCCCCGGCCCCGCGGCACCACCAGCCGCCGCCCCGCCTCAAAGGAGCGGCTGCACACCAGCACCGCCACCCCCAGATCCTCAAGCGACCAATCCGCCCCCGGCGTCACAAAGCTGTTACCCAGCGCATCAAGCAGCAGCGCGTGCCCCGCGCAATAAGGCCGCAGCTGCACCCCCAGAACCTTCGGGGGGCGCAGCATCAAAGCCTGCACAAACTTCTCATCCAGCGTCATAACCAGCTCCCACCTAACTCAGCAGGGGCACTAGCGCCCCGAATCTCTCCCCCTAAGGAGCCGCAGCGTAACTTATCGAATCCTTCTTCTCCAGATCCAGCGTCACCTTCAGCTCCTCCGCCCCCTTCTGCCGCTTGATCTTCCGGTCATCCACCGCGTAAAGCACCCCGTTCACCGTCAACGTGTCCCCCTTGCGGATCGACTCCGGGTCGCTGCCGCTCTTCGCGTACATCTCCACCGAGAGCTTTTTGCCGGGGTCCCAGTCGATCCGCGTCACCGTCTCATCGACCTCATCCGTGAGGAACTTCGTATTCCCCGTCTCCTCGATGTCCACGCCCTCAACCACATAACCTTCATACGTGTAACCGCCGATACCCAACTCAACCGCCTGGCCCAATTGCACTGGATCAGCCATAACCTACCTCCTCATTGTTTATTTCTGTTTTCGACTTTCTGCTTTCGACTTTCTGCTTTACCCCTAAGCATCCTTCTGGAACACCGCCAGCTCAATCTCCACCGCACCCCCGTTCCCCTTCACATACACCGCCGCCGACGAGCAGAACCGCCCCACCAGCGGCAAATCATCCCCCGGCTCCAGCTCCAGCAGCGGGTAGAACGTACCCCCCACATCCACGCCAATCTGCACCGCGTAATCATCCGAAAGATTCCGCACATAACACACACTCGGGGCCGTCACATCACCCATCCGCAGCACCTCATGCGCCGCGCTGCCCACCGACTGCGACCCCGAACTGACAACCGCCGACGCCTGCACGATCGTCATGCGCGGAATCGGCTTCTCCCAACTCGCCCGCCCCTTGTAGAATCGCAAATCACCCTGGAAATAAAGCCCGTCGCTCGCCATCACCAGCCTCCTTTAGCTGCACCTTGCAAAAACCGTTCCCTCGAACTTTGTCACCCGCTCCGCCCCGTCCACCGACCGGCTTGTGCGCCCCGGCGTCCAATACATCGCCGTATACCCCTCAACCGCCGCCGACAGCAGCTCATGCAGCACCAGCGTCTCATCATCCGCCGCCGCCTTGCGCCACAGCACCGCCCCCACCAGCCCCGCCAGCCTACGGTGCTCACTGCGCGGGATATCCTCCGCGTGCGTCCGCACCTCCACCACCAGGCTCACATCGAAATTCGCGAAATCAGAATCACGCGGGTCCGCCTCCACGCACGAAACATCCACATACGGCAGCTCCAGCACATCACTCTCGAACCCCCGCACGATCGTGGCCGCCATCGTATCCCCGTCAGCCTTCGTCAGCGTCAGCCCCGCCGCCGCAATCTGCGCCGCCAGCACCAGCGCCACCGCCTCATCCGTCCGCTCCATCACCTCATTCGAAGCATCAACCATAACGCCCCCCCTAGCTCAGCAGGGGCGCTTGCGCCCCGAATCTCTCCCCCCGACCCGTCACGCACTGAACGGCCGCCCCAGCTCCCGCATCTTCCGCTCCACATAAACCATCATATCCCTGGCCACCAGATCCATCGCCCGTTGGATCGCCCCGAACGCCATCTGCTGCTTATACGCCGCATCCGCCCCGCCCTTGTCGGAATCGTACACCACCGTCATCTCCGTCACCGGCCGGGCCACCGTCGCCAGGATCGCCGAAGCGTGGCTCATCGCGTGCCGCTTCCCGTCCGGCCCCGAAGCCTTCCCCAGCGCCCGCGCCGCCTTCCCGAAGCCCCCCTTCATGAAAGCAACCGAAGCCTTACGGCCCCGCAGGATGCCGTCGCTCTTCGCCAGCGCATCATCATGGTCCCAGGCCCCCAGCCCCATCGCCAGATTCATCCGCCGCGAAATGTAGCGCGGCCACCAGCTCTCGAACTCCAGCCAGCTTATCTGCTCCGCCACCGCCCTCGGCAGCATCTTCACCGTCGCGATCGCCACATCACGCGCCTTGTCATCACAGATTTGCGGCCACGCCTTCCGCGAAGCCGCCGCATACTGCACCAGCGCCCGGTTAAACTCCCGCGTATCCCAGTGCACCCCGTCCCGCGCACCATACCCGTGGGCACGCCCCGCCTGCGCCACCCCCATCCGGTCAACCCGCGCCATAGCCGCCCCCTCGCCCAGCAGGGCCGCTCGCGGCCCAAATCTCAAGAATCCCGCTCCTCGCAATCAAACTCCCACAAAACCGCATCCGGCTTGCGCCCCTTCACCCGGTAAACCGCCGCCGCGAACGTAAACACATCCCCCACCGCCGGAACCGCCTCCAGAAACAGCGACCGGCGCAGCTGCACCACAATCCGCCGCCGCGCCTTCTCACCCGCCATCACATAATCCGCCGACTCCCCCCGGGATACAACCAGCGCCGGTAGCTCCTCGCCGCGCCAAAGCACGACATCATCAAAGTCGCTTTCTGCCAGGCACTGGTCATCATCAAAAAAGTTTAACGGTAGCACCATAGCTCTGTCCGGTCCCGCCCCCCGCGTTCACGCGGGCCACTCAAACAAAAGGGCGGACGGGGTTATCCCGCCCGCCCGTCGTATCAGAATCCCCGTAAAGGCTCGTTATTCACTCGGGTTGCCCCGTGCCCGAATCATCAGGCTCACTTTTAATGATACCCTGGGCGATTCCAAAATCCATAAACCCATCCACATTGTAACCGACCGTCTCTTTTTCCGGGCGTCCCTCGGCATCCCACAGCGCCTTAAACAGCTCATCATCCAGCCCCAGCAGATCCTGCAGCTCCTTCTTGTTCGCCGCGAATACCGCCTCATCCAGCGCCCTGCGGTCATCATCACCGGGCTCATCGGCTACCGCCGCCGGACCCCCGATATTCACATCCAAGATTCCAGCCCCCTTGAACCGCAGCCGCTGGCAGCCCTGCTGGCTGTACTTGCGCACCTCATCGTAATCAACGCCGTCGATTCTGCCGCCATTAATCTTGATCTCGCGGTAAAGCGCCTTAGCCTCCGGCACCGGCGTGGCGGGCGTTGCCAGCGTCAGCCACTCCCCCTCACTCAGCCCGACAATCACCGTCCCATGTGCCATTACAGCCCCCCCAGCTTTTCAACGTTTCATATTTCCAGGAATGGCAGCCCCCGCTGGCGACCGTTATGGGGTATGGGCTCCATACGTCCCAGCGGGGGGCATACCAAAATCTTATGCCGTCTTCAGGCGGATCAGGGCATTACCCTCCATCACCGCCGCGCCCCACCACGTCTCCACCGTGTGATACAGCACCTTCGTGTTCGGCGCGCCCCAGATCGAGAGCGTGCAGGCCACATTCGCCTCCTCATCAAACAGCGCCTCCTCCGCCGAAAGCCCCATCTCCGCCGGAGTCATCCCGAATGCCTCCGTGGCCGAAAGCGGCCGCATCGCGATACCGATCGCCGAAGGCAGCGCCGCCAGGCCCACAAGGTTCTCATCAGCGGCCGTGCTTCCCAGAGTCGGGATGCGCCGGTTCTTCATAATCCCGAACCCGTGCAGGTTCGGCAGGATACCCGTGTTCAGGGTGTTGGCACCGCTCGCGCTCTTATCGATGATCCCGCCATCCTCGCGCAGCGACTCATGCAACGCACTGTTCAGCACCAGCACACCATCCTCATCCGCCCACTCAAGACCATCAGCCACCGTGCGGATACCGCTCACGCTATCCTTATCGAACGCCGCCGGGTTCACCGAGATCGAGTTGACAAAATTGGCCGCCGTCACCAGGTCAATCACGCCCTGAACAACCGCCAGCGCCACCGCCCCGACCACGTTATTGATCTTCATCTCCAGGGACTTCACCAGAATCCCCTGCTGCGCCTTCGCCGCCTCCCAAGGCGAAACATAGAAACCACGGCACGGCTTGTGCGCCAGCGTAATGGTTTTCTTCGTCGTCGAAAACTCAGGCGAAACAGAAGCGTTCGTCCGGTCATCCGACACATCCGCCAGATCCACCGCCGCACCCTCCGCCGACACGTAAGGCACCTCAACCGCGCTGCCTTGCGGCAGCTGGTCGCTCACGTTCGTCGCAAAAACCCCCATGAACATCGAGAGTTTCTTTGCAAACGCGTTCAACACGAAGTTCGAGACATTCGCCACATACATTCCATTCAGAGCCATCATCTACCTACTTTCCTTTTTGTTATCACACTCAGTCACTTGGAACACAACACGCCAGCAGCCGCCCCGTAGAAAGCACTACCTCGCGTAATTAATCAACACTTTTACCGTCTGGTTCGTATCCGAGCACTCATCAAAGCTCGCCGTAACCGTATCCACCACCACCGCCTTGTCCACCGCGTGCGTCGTGTTCGTATTCACCGCCCCAGAAGCATCATGGATCGTAAAGCGCGGCAGATAAACCGCCGTCCCAGTCGCATCCGCCTTCAAAAGCAACGTCAAATCACTCGAAGCCACCGCCACATCGCAAGTCACCCCCGTCGGCACGATCACCGTGATACTCTCGACCGCCCCCACCAGCTTGTCCGAGACCACCGTCGCCACCGTCCCGGTCGAAGCGTTCGCCGTCTCCAGAATCACCTGCCCGAAAGCCCGGTCAGCCGCCTGCACCGAGCAAACCCCGCAGGCCACCAGCAGCCCCGCCAGCGCCAGCACCAGCATCACATTCAGCCGCGCAAAGCCCCCCTTCATCCGCTCCCGCCACAGCTTAGGCTTCTCCGCCGGGCTCGCCGCCTGGTACGCCTTCAGAAACTGCTCATCATTCGAAGCCGCCCCGCCACCCTGCGTCCCCGGCTTCCCGTCCAGCGTCCCGCCCGAAAGATCCTTGTGACCGCCCGAAAGCGCCAGCGTCGCCTTCAGCACGTCCCGCTCGCTCTCCGCCGTCTTCAGGGCGCCACCCGCCTTATCCAAAGCCGCCTGCGCCTTCTGCGCCTGCTCCTCCGCCGCCGCCACCGCCTTTTGCGCCGCCTCAAGCTGGCCGCTCATCCCCGAAAGCTGCTCCTCGAAACCCTTGCACTTCTGCGCCGCCTCATCCCGCGCCGCCGTCAGCCCCTGCACGCTCTGCTCCAGCGCACCGATCTTCCCCTGCGCCTCCTTCAACTGCTCTGCCAGATTCATACCAAACTCCTTTTCCGAACAATTACCCGTTGCACATTCGCCGCCTCTATACCCCTGCCGGCATAGTTCCACGCAAAAGCATAATCAGCCACCCAGCCGCCCATTCATATCCGCCAGCGTCCCCAGCACCGAAAGCGCATCCTCACGCGAGCCAACCGCGTCCACCAGCCCGGTGGCCGCCGCCTCCGCCCCGTAGAAACTCTGCCCCTCCATCGCCTCCGGCCGCACCCCCCCGCGCCGCGCCGAGACAAACCCCTTGAACCACCCCGCCACCTCCTCCACCCGCCGCTTCACCAGCTCCCGCTGCTCCGGCGTCATCGCCGTCCCGTACAGCCCCGCCGCCTTATACTTCCCGACCTTCTCCACCTCCTGCCGGAAACCATTCATCTCAAACGAGCGCGAAGCATCCAGCCACGCCGCATAAACCCCGATCGAACCCACCGCCGCCGACCGCGTCGCATACACCGCGCTCGCCGCCGAAGCCAGCCAATACGCCGCGCTCGCCATCTCCGTATCCGTGAACGCCACCACCGGCTTGCGCTCATTCACCGCCGCGATCACCTCCGCCAGCTCCGGCACCCCCGTCACCGTCCCCCCCGGCGAATGCACATCCAGCAGAATCCCCTCGATCGACTCATCCTCCAGCGCCGCCAGCAGCGCCGCCTCCACATCATCCACATCCATCACCCCGCTGCTCGCCTCAAAGAACCCCACCCGCTTCCCGATCACCCCGTGGATATTCACCTGCGCCACATTCCCCAGCCGCACAAACGGCTCCCGCTCCCGCCCATTGCCCTGCGCCCCCTGGTACGCCTCCACGATCCCCCCCGGATCATGCGCCACCCCCGAGATATGCTCATCCACAATCTGGCAAAGCCGCTTATGCATCTCCCCCGTAATCAGCCACGGCTCACAAAACAACGCCCCCAAGATATTCGGAAACCTCATAATCACTCCCCCCCTAGATCAGCAGGGGCGCTCGCGCCCCGAATCTTCCCGTCCTTCGGCGGCGCCTTCTTCACCGTGTGGTTCAGATCCATGATCTCATGCCAATCCACCTCCACCCCCGTCGCCTCCGTCACCCGCCGCGACTCCTCGATCGCCAGGATCATATCCCGCCGCCGCTGCGAGAAAACCTCCCGCGCCGTCGTTCCCCGGCTCACCAGGATCCCCGAAACACTCTGCGTCCCGTACACCAGCTCCTTACGCTGGCTCTCCGAATCCGTCCGCGGGTCCCAGATCACCTTCTTCGGCGGAATCCACAGCACATGATTCCACTGACTAAGCCCCGTCACCTTATCCACCGGTGCCGGCCCCAGCAGCCCATTCCGCATCATCATCCACGTGCACCAGTTCCAATCCCGCTGAATGAAATCATCAATCAGCCACTGCCGCCACTGGCTCCACGTATGCTCCGCCACCTCCATGATCGCCCGCGCCCCCGCAAAAGACGCCTTCGCGATACACAACATCAGCACCTCATACGGGATCCCCAGCGCCGCCGCAAAATCCGTCAACAGCGAAACATTGAACGGCTCATACTGCTGCCCAGGCGTCACATTCGCGATCGACTCGATCTTCTCCCCCTTCGTCCCCTTCCACACCTCACCGAAATCCAGCTTCTTGCGCACCATCGCCGGTTCCGTCTGCCCCGCCGCCGAAGGCTCCACAAACGTCCCCCCCGCGCTTCGGTCCTCATACCCCGGCGGCACATCCGCCTCATCCTCATAAATCGCCCACACCCGCATCGACTCCGCCCGCGCCTTCACCAACGTCGCCAGATTATAATCCCCCCGCATCTGCAACGTCTCGATCACCGAAGCGATCGGCGAGACCGACCGCAGCGAATCAATCCGCACCGGGTCCCCCAGATAAAACAAATCCTCCCACTTGATATACTCATACCGCCCCAGATCAACCGCCCCGCTCGACTTCTTACGCGGGCACACATACGCCCCCAGCGGATTATCATCCCTGCCGAGCCGGATACCCTCCACCACATTCAGATCAGAGCGCTTCGCCACCGCCGCCGGCGTCTGCACCCGCTCCGCCTCGATCGGCATCAGCCGCATATCCGGCCGCTTCACCATCAGCAGCTCACCATCCAGCATCCGGTGGATCACCGCCAGCCGCTGCATCAGCCGCATATTTACCCGCCCGCGCGCATCCACATTCGCATTGCGCATCAGATACAGCGCCTTCGCCTTCTCATTCCACCCCTCATCATCCGTCATCGGCTCCGGCCGCACCCCCGTACCCACCACACCATTTGCAAACCGCATCAGCCCCGCAAAAACCGCCGCCACATTCCGCATCATATCCCGGTTATCAAGCCGGATTTCCTCACGAAAATACGGCCCCAGCCCCCGGTCCTCATCCACCGCGAACGACCGCGACCGCGCCCGCCGCTGCCGTTTCCGATCCGTATCATTCGACTGGTACGGATTCCCCCAGCCCCGCGGCAAAAACCCCTTCACCATTCCACCAAGATTCATACCACCCCCAAAAAGTCTACAGTCTGCGGTCTGCAGTCTGCGGTCTTATTCCTAACTCATATCCAGAAAATGCGACCGCCCATACGTCCGCCGCGCATCCGCCGAGCGATACGTCCGCTCCAGCTCCCGCAGCGCCGTCAGATTCTCCCGCGTAAACGTCCGCCCCTGGATCGAATACGACCGCACCTTCCCCTGAATAATATCCGCAAGCGCAGTCTGGCAAAGCTGTGCCATCTCCCGATCAGACATCAAACCCATAACAACCCCTCCATACCCCTGCCGGCATAGTTCCCCCCCCCCCCCTAGCCCCCCAGGCCCGCTCGCACCCCCCCCTAGCTCACCAACGGCTTTTATCGCGTTCACAATGTGCATAAAAATAATTATTGCAATCATAAACCGGCTAATGTAGATTGTGCATCAACGATTGGCACAGGGCCGGTCAACAGCAACGCAGGAGGGCAACATGACAACAGCAACAGCGACCGCTACAGACCGCTACAACACCAACCTGACATGCAACGTGCGGGTTACGCCAATAGCTCTGACTGATGCAGAGGCACAGCAGCACGGGTATACGCGTTACGCACACTTAACCATGGGGCAACTCGCCAAGATCAAGCGGGCAATTGCCAACCCCAAAAACGTTAATGAGGTCGGGGTTGACCGCGTTGGCAAGGTTGACCGCGCCGACATCTATTTTGGGGGGTGCTAATGCGCTGCCCCAACTGCGGACACACCATCGTCAACCCGGTCTCCCGAGAGGGGGGCCGGGTCGGCGGAAAAGCCAAAGTCGCCAAGGGCTTTGCCGCGCCAGCCGTGCAAGCCAAGGCGCAGGCTACCCGCGCCGCCAACCGCAAGGAGGCCAATGCGCGCCCTTAGCATCAGAGACCCCCACGCCACCCAAATCGCGCACGGCAAAAAACAAATTGAAAACCGATCTTGGGGGGAGCGCGTGCGCGGCCCCATCGCCCTGCACCGTTGCGGCAAGGGCGGCGCCATCATCGCCGTAATGGACATCGTCGAGGTCATCACCTGGGAGGAGGCCCTAGCCCGTTACCCGGATCAAGATCAGTACATCAGCGGACCCCTCTGCTGGGTCATCGGCTCCGTCAGGCAATTGCCCGAGCCGATACCATGCCCAGGGCGGCTGTCGCTCTGGGAGTGCCCGGACCTTTAGCCCGCCGGAACTCCTGCCGAGCAAGCTCCGCCTCCACCATCGGGTAAAGCAGTTTCAAACGCTCATAATCAGCCGGAGCCCACTCCCGCATATGCGCCAGGTGCCGGTACGCCGGGAGACCGGCAAACGTGCGGTTCGCCGCCGTGTAGTCCTTCGGTAGCATGATACCCGCCTCCTTTATCACCTGCACGATCTGCACCTTTTTCCAATCATAACACGGGTAAAACGTCTTGTAGTTGTCGTTCCGCCCCCCCGCCTTCTCCACCCAGATACGCCTATCAAGGCTGTCCGTCATATTGATCCCAAACGCGCACCAGGCTTCAGGCAGGTTCATTTCCCGCCGCAAATAATCAATAATGTCGTGCTTATCGAACTGCCACAATTCCAGCGCGTTCACCGCCTCCTCACTTCCCGGTGGCTGCCAGAAAAGATTACCCACCCCGTCAAGACACGCCCCATCCATGAACCTCAAAATCGTCGTTTCAAAAACCCGCTCATAATACACCAGCGAATCATCCACAAACGCCAGGCCGGGCACACTCGCGCAATGGAACGGAATGATCGTATGAAAGAACTGCTTCAACCGCAGCCAGGCCGCGATCGAATCCTTGCCACGGGAAAACCCCAGAAAACACACCCCGCCGGAGATGCGCGAAATCTCCGCGCATAACCGGCTGGATGCGTCCGGTGGTTCAGCCCCCTGAACCGCCGCCCCCACCAGTTTTCGGCCCTCGCTGGCCGTATCTGACTCGGCGTGCCATGGTTGGCCTCCTGTCTCTGCCGGTACCGCCGGCGCGGGCTCCCGTTTGCGGCGCGCCGTCATGGCATCACCATCCCCGAAAGCTCTTTGTCAATTGGATTCGCCACCGGTTTCTGCGTGTTCGGCGTCACCGCCGCCCCGATAGACTCCGCAAACGCCTCCCCGTCGCAATACATGCCGTAAACCGTCTTCAGCTCCGGGTACTTCCCCAGAAACTCCACCTTCTGCGCATGGCTCTGGAACACCATGCAAAGCCAGAAATTAACCTCGCTCTTATCCTTCCCCCGGTCCCGGCTCTTCTCCCGCGCGTCAATAAACGCCTGCAACTTCGGGTTCTTCTCCCCCAGATCATCAAACGTCGGCATCTTCTCCTCTTCCGCCGTGATGAAAATCCCCTTCAGCTCATTATCATCAAACCCGAACACCTTCAGGTCCGCCGCCTCGAAATGCTCCCGCAGCGCCTCGATATCCCATTCACCCGTATTCTTATTCAGACGAACATTCAGCTCCCGCTCCTGCTCCAGCGAAAGCCACACCTCCACACACGGCACCTGGGAAAAACCCAGCGCCTTCGCCACCTTGCACCGCTGGTGCCCGCCCACAATCACACCCTCACGGCCTGGGTAAGTGTTCACAATCACCGGATCCACAAACCCGAACCGCTTCAGCGACTCCTCGATCTGCCGCCGCTGCGGCTCCGAAAGCTTCCTCGGGTTGTAATCCGCCGGTTTCAAATCCCCGACCGCCCGCTGCACCACCACCATTTTCTTACCCTTCGCCATACCCCCTCCCATCCTTGCCGGCATAGTTCCCCTAGCTCACCAAGGCCGCTCGCGCCCCGGCTCTCACTCCACCCCCTCCGCAAAACCGAACCGCACCGCCGCCAGCATCTGGTACACCTCGCAATCCCACAAATGGTTCCGCGTAATCCCCTCCCGCGTCTCCCACTGCTGCACCTGCTCATTCCACTGTTCACTCGACAACTGCTCGCAATACCCCCGCTCAATCCCCGAATACACCCACCACCTCGGCCCCGGCTTCCCCGTCACCCGCTGCAGCAGCTTATGCTTGAACGGGCTCGTACGGAACCGCAGCACCGTAATCAGCCCCTTGCGCGAGCTCCCCCGCAGACGCGCCGTATGCTTCCCCGTCTTCGGATCAATCGTCACATCCCGGAACGGCTCATCAAGATTCTCCACCCCCTGCGTCGGAATGAACCGAAACTGCAGGCACGCCTGGTAGATATCCCACTGCTCATCACCATCCCCCGCATCCACAAACACCTTCGCCACCCCGTGCTTCCGCGCCAGCTCGTCAACCTCCGAATACCGCACACACGCCCCATACGCCACCAACCCCGAATCCCCCCCCGTCACCCACTCCCGCACCGACCACCACTTATGATCCCGCTGCACATCCACCGTCATAAACCGGATACGCCGCGCCGAAGCGTAAAACTCCGCGAACGAAACCTCCCCGTCACCCACCGGCTCCGCCGACCGCGAAAAACTCTCCCCCATCCCATACGGCCCCTGCCGCTGCTCCACCTCCGTCGCCTCCGCCCCCGTCGTCTCCCCCGTCCACACCCCCCGCACATTCTCATAGATCCACGTCCGCAGCGTCTGCGGCCCCCGCTTCAGCGCCGACAAATAACTGCACGCAATATCCCCGAACGAAATCCACGGCATGTAGAAACTCGAAATATAATAACCCCGCTTCCCCTCCGGCGCATCCGGCCGCTCCGCCACCCACTCCGCCCCCGCCTCCTCCAGCATCAACCGGTCCCGCGTCACCTCATCAATCACCGACCCATCCGGCGTCACGTAATGCGCCGAAGCGCGCACCAGCGCCATATCATACTTCCCGTCACCCAGATCAGCCGCCCGGTCCCACTTCAGCCCCCACGGCCGCTCCGTCTCACTATCCTTCTCCCGCCACCCCATCTCAAACCGGAACCGGCTCCCCGTCACCGGGTCCCGCAGCCAATAGTACCGCTGATCCGTATCCTGAAACTCCACCCAGATCGGGTCCTCCTCCGTCGGCCGCCGCTGCTTCCCGTCCATCGAACTCATCCCAATGATCTTCGAGAACGGCCGCGTCGAAACCCGCTTACGCAACGCCTCCGGCGCATACGTACCCCACACACTCACCTCATCCGCAAACGCCCAGTCCACCGGCCGCATCTTGAAAATATTCGGGTCCGAGCACCACCCGCACACCACCATGCAATGCGGATAATACACGTTATGCTCCACCACATCCGCCTCACGCCACAGCGACCGCAACCCCGCCGAAAGCTGCAACCCCGGCTTGATCCGCTCCCGGATATACTCCTCCGTCGCCTTCACCGCCCCACCGATATACACCATCGTCAGCGCCAGACACTCCACCGCATACCGCATCGGCATCAGAATCATATTCTCCGAGCACGCCGCCTGCGCACTCTTCAGAATCCACACCTCCTTAACCGCCGGATCCAGCAGATCATCCATCGGCCCCTTCCAGAACGGCGTCCGCGCCACCGAATACGGCCCCGGCGCCAGCGCCTTGTACTTCTGCGGATAGACGATATTCCGCTCCGCCCAATCCCAGATCGCCAGCCTCACCCTTGGCGCGATCATCCCCGCCATCTTCCGCCACATCTCCCCCGGCCTCACTCCGCCACCTCCGCCGCCTTGCGAATCCGCTCCGCCTCCGCCTCCATCGCCTCCTTCAGCGCCAGGCGCAAATCATCCGCCGCCCGCTCCGCCGCCGCCACCACCACCGGCTGCTTACGGAAGTCCGCCGTAACCCGCGCCGTCCACTCCATCAGCCCCGTCGAAAAAATATTCACCAGCGTCAGCAGCTCCCGGTTATGGTCATCCCGCGAAATCAGCTCCCCCCGCTTCCGCGCCAGATCAACCTCCCCGATCAGCCGCTGCACCCGGATACGCTTCGCGCTCTCCACATCCTTATTCAGCGCCTCATCATCAACCGCCTCCACCAGCCCCAACTTCTCCAGGAACTTCCGCACCCCCTCAACACTATAGCCCTTCTTCGTCTTCCGGGGATACCCCGGCTCATTCGACCGCCGCAGATACGACCGCCGCGAGATCCCGAACACATCACAAATCTCATCCACATTCGCCAGCCACACCCGCTCCTCCGGGGCCTTCGCCGCATCCTGCTGCGAGCGCAGCAGCCGCCGCTCCTGATCCGTCAACGGCTTCCCCGCCTTAACCTTCTTCAGCACATTCGCCAAATCAGCCTTAAGCGCCCTCTCCGCCAACTCCCCTAAATCCGGCCCCTCACCCATCACAAACCCCTGTTACTCCGTAAACACTAAACCGTTGCCGCCAATTTGAAGCAAATCCGGCCTGTAAAGTCGTGGCGCTCCATCCATTGACGGCTCCCAGGTCGCAAGGCTATGGTCCTGCTCACGGTAAGGCACACGCCCCGAAGATATAGCCGCAACAGCATCACGCAAAAGCCGGACACCCATAGGGGAAAGCTCACGAATCCAAAGCGACAGCGCATCATCATCCGGGCGGATAAAGCACCAGTCCTGCGCAGCCACCGGACCGCCGTCAACCGTATCACTCAGCCAGTACACCGATCCGCCAGTAACACGGTCCCCCATTTTAACCGCCCAGCGCACAGCATCCCGGCCCCGGTGCAGAGGCAGCAGCGAAGGGTGATAACCGATAGCCCCGTAACGCGCAGCGTTTCTGGTTGCGCGCCCGATAAAGTCATGCGAGTGCGCCGCCACAATCAAATCAACACCCGCCGGCAGTGTAGACGCGTTTAAAGTTCCCGAGGGGATCACTCGCACCCCCTTGTTTTGGCAGCCGATCCACGTCTTATCGTCTTCGCCGCCCGCCGGGCACGCGCACGCAACAACCTCGTGCCCCGCCCCCAGCAGCATGTAAAGCACCTCCTGCCCGAACCGCTTCTGCCCAACCAGTACGATTCTCACAGCCTCTCCCCCGTATAAATCTCATAAAGGCTAGGCCGCTCCGCTTTTGGCTCTACCCAACCCGCCAAAGCCCGTAAACCACGCGCCAGCAAAACCCTCACCCGTTTCATTTCACGCCCCCCACATACTTAAACCCCTGCACCGCCCGAAAATGCCCCCCATAGCCAGCCGCGCCGGGAGGGCCGCATTTATTTTTAGAGGCATTCTTAACAGCCGATTTATTGATTGATTTGAGAGATTTACCCCGGTTGGCTCCGTATAATTTGCATGATACCTGCCGCCATTGCCGCATTCTACGCAAGGCGGAGCAAAGCCCCGGATGAGATGTGTGAAAATAAACCGCCTTGGCCGCCCTTTTTCCATACGGGCCGTGCCCGTCTATATGCCACTGGCAAAGCCAGTTTAGAAATCGCGTACCGACACCGGCCCCCTGCCACTCCGGTAAAACGACCATACGGCAGGCACGCATACCACCAACATCCAAACGCGGTGCAAACGCAACATGGCAAACCGGCTCACCGTCTACAGCCCCCACGTAATAAGCCGCTGCCACCATACGCGGTAACTTCAGATAGTGATGCGGTTCAAACATTGGCCAGTAACTCCCGTCCGTCTTGAAAATTTCAAGGCCGAATTTCGGGCGTCGCCAAAGACACCTCCCTGAGTATTTGCCGGTCGCGGTGTCAAACACCCAGTCCGGTTCTACCCAATCAATAATGTCATAGTGGCAGGAAAGCAGGACGCACTTACCACCGCCCCGCCTCCACGATTTCTGGAAAGCCAGCGCACCAAACTTTGCAATCTGCCGGTCGACCACGCTGGTAAACTCATCCACGATCACCTCGTCCGGAGCCTCACAAATCAAACGCGCAAGGTTCGCCCGGAACTTCTCCCCGTTACTCAGTACCGGGAACGGCCGCAGCCACGCGGGAACATCCCCCAGCCCGACAGCACTGAAAGCCGCCGTAACATCATTGAAATCCCCACCCGGCGTAACCGCGTCAACAATCGGTTTATCATCCGGCCAGTCCTGCGGATCATAAATCTTACCGCCCCCGAACATCTTTTTTCCGATACTTGTTTTACCGCTCCCGCTCGGCCCGACCACCAGCCCTATCTTCCAGCCCCCGTCATCAACCGGCAAATCCGCATCAAGCGAGAAATTGCACCCGCTCTCCGCGTTGAACAACGACTTTACCCTTGCCGCCCTGTACGACGAGAAGTCACTGCATTTGTTCCGCACCTTGATTTTCATGTTGCCACCACCTTTACGTTATACCCCGCCTCCATCAGACTGTTGTAAACCTTCTCTTGCTCCCCCTGATCCTTGCATATCACAATCACCCCGTACTGCTCCTGGTACTTATCCCCCGCGTCCGGTGGGTCAGGAGGCTCCGGCGCATCATCGAAAAACGACAGCTCATCATCACCGAACCCCCACTCACTCAAATCAACCGCGTCGAAATGTTCCTTCAGCGCGTCCAAGTCCCACTCACCCGTATTCTTATTCAGCCGGATATTCAGCTCCCGCTCCTGCGCCAGTGTAAGACTCACCTCCACACAGGGCACCGTCTCGAGCCCCAGCCCCTGCGCCACCGTCACCCGCTGGTGCCCACCCACGATCCGGTTACGCCGCTTCGGATGCACATTAACAATCACCGGATCCACAAACCCGAACCGCGAAAGCGACGCTTCAATCTGCGCTCGCTGCTCTTCGCTCAGTTTCCGTGGGTTGTAATCAGCCGCTTTCAGCTCATCAATTTGCCTCTCCACCACCACCATGCCACCGGCCTTACCAGCCCCCGCCACTTTTCCGCTCATTGCCAACCTTTCTGTTTTCAGTGCCACGTTTTTAAACCATCAGTGCGCGAGATCAAGCGGGCGCGACCC
>Ga0100378_1002331_pt1 | contig 19020 bp, 25 predicted proteins | sample CryGeymeta201502_FD_81535 | JGI IMG/M metagenome (GOLD analysis project Ga0100378, IMG submission 81535) | Groundwater microbial communities from Crystal Geyser aquifers in Utah, USA - Crystal Geyser metaG 2015-02 | ecosystem: Environmental > Aquatic > Deep subsurface > Groundwater | place: USA...
CTCAACGACTTTCTCAGACAGACCATGAGCTACCGGTCTACCAAAGCCTATAGCTAAAAATTTGCCAGCGAACTCACTAACTCCAAAGAAGTCACTCTCAGAAAAGATGACATATTCAATACATACAAAAACTTGAAGTCTCAGGAGCCCTATCACATCACGGAAAGTAGGTCCTCCAGCAATTTGCTTGAAAACCACAAAGGCCTAGACCATTTCGAACTATTGCAAAGCATAGACCAGAAGAAACGACTGATAGAGGAACTTAGGAAGCCCAAGTAACGGTAAGGTAATTTCCTTAAAAATGTTAACTATGCTCGTTCTCCAACATATCTGGATCTAGATCGTTAAAAGTAGACAGATGACAAGGGATTCCTGAAAAAGAAAAATTAGCTTGCAGGGCAATTTATGACCCCCAAGCCAGCAAAGGGTACTTATGATGTTCGCTTTAACTCCGAAAGTCATATTGAGCACCAAAAACATGAAGCTCACTCTCAAGAACCTTCTACATTAATCGATCTTTCCCCACCAACAAGAAAAAGAACTCATACAACTCCTCACATAAAGCATTCTCCATTAGATGAGTATGAGATTGGTAAGAAATTAGGGGAGGGCAAGTTTGGGTCAGTCAACATAGTTCGTCATAAAGAAACGTTGGGGCTTTTTGCTCTGAAGAAAATCCCAAAAGCAATGATAAAATCACATATGATGGTCGACCAGCTTGCCCTGGAGATTCGACTCCAAAGCTGCTTACAGCATCGTAATATTTTGGGAATGTATGGATTCTTTGATGACAAGACTCATCTTTACATTGTTCTGGAGTATATGGATGGAGGAACTCTCTACGAGCAGCTAAAGAAGGGGAAACTTTCAGAAAAAGAAACTGCCTTAGTGATACGCCAGATTACTGAATCAATAGACTATCTCCATGACATGGGAATCGCTCATAGAGATTTGAAGCCCTAAAACATTGTCATTTCAAATGTAATTTATTCTTTAGTCAGGATATTTACAAGCTGTGTGATTTCGGATGGGCAGCTTTGTGCAACTAAAGGAGAAAAACGTATTGTGGAACATTTGACTATGTAGCACCTGAAATATTGTAAGGAACTGACTATGATATGACAGTGGATCTCTGGTGCTTGGGAGTCATGACTTACGAGCTCATGACAGGAAAAGCTCCCTTTTATCACATTAGTAGGAAGTAAACCATGAAAAGAATAAAAAATGTACTCGATCTTCAATGTAGGTTTAGAATTAGACTCTCCAGTATCCTGAAGGAATGTCAGAGCAAGCTCGAGAATTTATTGACAAGCTGATCAAGAAAAACCCGAATGAGAGGATGAAAGCAAGCGATGCCCTGAAGCATCCCTTCATAAAGGATGTCAATTTTGTTAATTTATGATTTTAAATATCCTAAGTATGCGTTTAGCATGTTCGATGATATGTATATTCCATTTATGTCTATTGAGAAAGGTCCTCGAAAGCTATAAAAAATAACCCCTGGATATAAAGCAACATCGATTCTTGCTCACAGTCATCATCCGCGGTTACTGATGGCGACTCCTGACCATAAACTTCTCTTTTTTCAGCTGTTACTCTGCCATAATTCAGAAAATCATAGCTAACTCCAACCAATAAAAGCAAGCTTTTTCCTTTGAAGCAGCTGAATATCGCAAGTGTTCCTTCTTTGTTGGCATTTGGAGACGAAAAAACAATTCTTCACTGCGAATAAGAGGAACTCCTAATCAATAACAAGAAAAATATCTCCCAGTATGTGAGTATGTATTCAGTCCCGGAAAGATTAATATTTTGGAAGCTGACGACAAAATAGCCCTGACTTGTGCTATGGACTTCGTGTTCATCAGTTCTCTCGAAAAAGGGTAGAAGGTAGGACAATTGCATGAGTATGGTAGCCTCATCACTTCGCTTCATTGGAAAAATTCCTTAAGCATCACTGGCGATCAGAGAGGAAATGTTCATTTGTGGGTACTTAAGCTGCTATCAAGGACATCAATCAGTAAAAACTCATCAATAGTAAGTCAGTATTCACTGCGCCGATCGACTCTATAAACTCATACTTCGACTTTATACATACAAATCTCTATTTTTTGCTATCCAAGTAAGAGCGGAAAATTTCCTTTCATGACCTTCGAACCAATAAGCCCTTAAAGACTGTTCATCGTCTTCCTCTTGATCTCATTTCAGCGCATCATAATTCTTCAGGCAAAAGTAAAATATATTTAATGCAGTTTTCCTTCGTGCCTCCTAGCAAGTCTCTCTGATTGACATTTATCAAAATTTTGATGTTGTTGGAAAATTTACCTCAGAGAAAGGAGAAAAAATTGGAAAACCATAAGGACAGCTTGCAAAAGAAATAAATTGGGGAAGGGAGTTAACAAGTATGCTGGTTTGGAACCAATATGCAATAGCTGGGTGTAGCAACGGATGCATCGAGGTATACAACAGCGATACTCTCTAATGCATCTATGGATACGGACTGAGCGAGTATGGAAATATCTGCCAGCTTTAAAGGATAGGCAACAGCCTTTTAGCCCTCGATCAAAAGGGCCTAATTTCGATGGCTCACTTTGGGTGAAACTCAATGATTGTTCAGCTATAATTTCTGTTTGAGAAACAAATGGCGCGAAAGGTTTTGAATCATCAGACGTTATTGTGAGGCACTTTAAATTCTTTTTTGTAAATGCTAAAAGCTTCTGATGGCCATTCAAATTATTTGGCATCTTTTCTCTTTTTGAAAGGTATAGCGTCATACTATCCACTCTCGATCTTGATTGCAAACTTTTTCTGCGTGTCACTGAATTGTTTGTATCTTCCCTTGAGGCGGTATCCTTCCTGATGGAGGCGTCTAATTAGAACACAAGTACTCAGGGTCTACTTAGACGATAATGCTTCGGTTGCAGTTGGTCGAGCACTTGATGGCAGCAAAGCCATATCCAATTTACTCGAAGGAATTAGCAAAGGCAATCATTTATGTTTTTTGATCTTTGTCATAGCTGAAGTGGGGATACTTGTGCATGATTGACACCATGGCATCATGGAGAAGATTAGTCTCCTCCTCGACTGATAAATTTGAATTTTCCATGTCGACTCTGCTGCTACATGTCCAGTTTATAGCATATCGGGCATCATAATCAACATTTTCTGATTTGAAGCGGAGAATGTATTTTCCAGGATCAAGTTTGACAAAATGTGCACTCCCGTTGCTGTAACCTTTGAAGAACTAGATTTCATAAGTAGAAAACCTAGGAAGCGGGTAGTCTTTATATGTTCCTGTGATCTCCTTGATCCTACTGGTCTATGCGGGAGTCTTTCGAATACCAGTTTCGGACTATGTAAAGTTTTCACATGCATTATCACGAACTAAGATGTACTTCGTCCGAAGGTATCTGTTGCCATTTCCCAAGGCACTTCTGGAGCTCAATCCATACTTGGATTATTCCATAAACACTCGAGATCGATCTCCAGCTTCAACAACTTTGTTTTGAGCAAACTGAAGAATACTGAAATCAAAGAAACCTCCTTCAGGAAGAATAAACTACAGATGGCAAGCTTTTCGATTGTATTTTTCTATGTCAAGAATTTTATAGCCTGAGAAGAAATCTTCATGCCTGAGAGATGTGATTCGGGCAGAGCTAAAGAAGGAAAGGAACTCCTTGTCAGTCATGAGGAAATCATGGTCAAGAGTCAAGCCTTCAGTGAGGTAGTATTGGGCTGACGGATGGTAAAAGCTTAACTACCCACCTATGAATTTAGCTCGATCAGTGGATCTGATAGTCAGAATGAAACGGTGTCCGCTTGTATCATTTTCATTTTTACCAAATCTTTCCTCGTGAATGGCAATAAGTTCATAGGAAGAAGCATCAGCAGTCAGCCCATACTTCGTAGCTTTTTCATCCCTCTTTGTCTTGAGAAGGATCTTGCCATTCTTGAATTTGTTGCTCTCATAGTAATGGTGCAGAAATTTTTTTGCCTCCTTTGCCAAGTTGAAATATTTCCATGTACTTTGACTGAATGTTTCAATGAATTCAAAGGGCCTTGATCTCCTGATGACATGGTAACCTCCATTGACCTTTGCCCAAGCTTTGATCAAAATCAGCTCCCAAGGATTTTAGTACCTTAGTCCCCACACTGGCTCCAGCGTATCAGCATAGACTGGAATTCTGTCGTCAATTGAAACTACTTAGAATCTTCCTTATGTGTTTGCAACCAGGATGTACTTGCCTGATTCCTGAAAATTTTGAGTGATAAAAAGACTCTTGTAATGTCCAACATCGAAGAGTCCAAGCTATCTGATGCAATTAGGAGCAAACTCGTTGTCCTCGAGCGAGGTGGGTTTCTGGTTTCTGAGATCAAAAAAATTTGGACGATTAGTAACTCCATAAAGGTTGGAGAGCCGTTTAACGATGACATTTTCCTATGGGAATTGCTCTTCAGGGACGATAGTGAACTCGGGATCAATATACAAGTTTTATCCTTCATGGCGAGCACTGGCAGCTGCGAGGTTATGGACAATGCGATAGTTATAGGCTGAAGTTGGTGTAAAGCCCTTGTTGACGATTTGGGTGGTGTAGTCGTTTTTCGAAATCTTCATGTAGAAGTGGCTTTATTCCCGGAGCTACGATTTTCTTCTGGATTTGGATCGACCTGATTCCTCTACTGACAGCTAAGATTTCATATCTTTGAGGATATTGATTAATACGTCATTAATATCATTGTATAGGATGAGTTATCAATGCTACTTGGAATATTCCTCATATGGAAAAAGGAATGTTTGCCATCAGTAAAAAAGATTACGAAGAAAATGCATTTGCTACAGAGAGTATAAATAAAGGTGGCTGAGAGATGAAAAATGGAATATTATTGTATAGTATAATCCGATGGAGGATGGAAAGCCATACTGAGGTACTTTAGACTGCAATAATTTTTATTCGGAATAATATTTTCAGAATATCAACAGATGTCATTCCAAAACTCAGTGTCAGAAGACGGGTAACTATCGATTAAGGCAGAAGCATTAACATCAACGTGATCCCTTCTTTCGGTCACATCGTCAACATCGGTGAGGGCGACCGCAACAAAGTGGTACATCATCATGCATTCAGGTCTACGAAGTCTAACAGTGGAGAAGACAGAAAGGAGCCCTCCATAACAGACCTCAGGACTTTGACCCATCCCGATATGCCTCTTTCAGCGTCAAGGAGAGCGTTGAAGAGCCCGTTGCCAGCGAACACATTCACGCCTACGTCGAACAGTCCAGGCTCAGCAGAAGATTGGGATTCTGATCATGATCGTACATCCCCTCATCCTCACATTTATCGCCATTTATCATCAGTATGCCTAGCAAATCCATTACTCATATTATCCATATCCACAACAAATCTTCATGCTATCAATCACGACTCTCCTCCTGATGAGTGTCCTGACAATGGCAGACAAGCACCCATAAGCCAAGTTACCGATCGTGGACTACTGTAAATACTTCCGCTATCCTGTGGAATCTCACAAAGTCATCACCTAGGATGGCTACATCCTCACTCTCTTTCGTATCCAGAAAAAGAACTCTGTCATCAGGGAGGGACTAAAGCCAATAATTCTGCAGCATGGTTTGCTGGACAGTTCGGACACCTGGTTGGTCAATGATGAGAATAAGGCACCTGGCTTCATGCTTGCAAATAAGGGCTATGATGTGTGGCTGGGAAATAGCCGAGGAAATAAACATTCAAGAGCACATACTCACCTTAACCCTGACAAAGACAAATAGTTTTGGGAGTTCACCTTCCAACACATGGGACAGTATGACCTTCCAGCAGTCTTCTCCTACATTCACAACTTGACTCAACAAAAAGTTAGCTATATTGGCCACAGCCAAGGCACCGTTCAAATGCATATTGCTCTCAGCATCAATCAGCCAACAGTAGAGGCTGTCCTTGACAAATATTTCGGTTTTGGACCAGTAGCAACTGTCGGACATGCGAACTCACATCTTGTAGATCTGCTTGACAAGTCAGGGCTTGTACAGTGGTATCACCTCAGACACATTTATGAGTTCCTCCCTTCCTTCGGGTGGTTCTAAACTGATGCAGGTGTCCTCTTCTGCCATTAATTTGCTAAAGTTTGTGGAGACTTCATGGGACAGATATGTGATGGTGACCCTTCTCTCGATAATTATTAAAGGTACGATGTTATCGTCGGTCATAATCCATCAGGGACAAGCGTTATGAATATGGAACATTGGAAGCAAGCTTTTGACAGAAAACATTTCCAAGCTTTCGACTACGGAAACTCTCAGAAAAATATCGAACATTATGGTCAGTCTACTCCTCCAGTTTGGGACTTGAGCAAAGTAAGAGTGCCAATCAGACTCTTCGCAGGATCTACTGATCTATTGGCTGATCCAACTGATGTCCAGTGGCTGTGGAACTCCCTTTCATCATAAGCCAAGGAATTTTACAAGACCTATACTTCAGGACATGTAACATTTGTTTGGGGATTGGATGTTTCTCCCTGGATGAACGACGTCTTTAAAATGCTAGCATAATGATCTGAATTTCTCAAAATTTTTAAAAATTATCCATCTCAAATGTCATGGACAATCATGCGATGACCTTTTCGAGCTCATGAATAACCTCTTGATACATGTTGTGGTGCCCGAGGAGAGGGTCTATCCAGAAAATTTTTTCTTTCGATTCTTTGAGATAAGCTTGTAATTGACTCCAATGTTCATACCGCCCGCTAAGCTTGGCTGGGTCTATTGCTGATCGTTGTTCACATACTTCTTTGGGTGTGTCTATCGATATGATCACCGTGGGATCCAGCTTCATATTTTTAATGTTTTCAAGTTGCTCTTTTGTCTTAGGATAGCCTTCCAGAATGAAGCCCTGCATTCTGCAATCTTTTTTGAATATTCTCTCTTCAATTAGTTTCTCCACCAAAAAGGTGTCAATGAGTTTATTGTTGAGAAAATCGTTCTTCACTTTTCTTCCGTGAATTGTATCTCTCCGGACTTACTCTGCAATCAGTTGACTTGTGGAAATATATATTAAGTTTAACTGCTGAGCGAGTTTCTTTCCGAGTGTTGTTCGCCCGCTGTAGGGAGCACCCACTATTATAACTTGGGAAACAGCCCGAGGAGCCAATTGAATAAGATGGGTATCAAGAGCATTTCGAAGTTCCTAGGTGATGAATTATTCTGACTTATTTCTAGAAATGTCAATCTATTGATGGTGGCGATAGAACTGTTTTAGTTCTCTGTTGTTACTAAATGAAAAATAATATACATTTCGTGCTCCAAAACTGCTTGTCTCACCAAGTCACTCTTGGTAAACATGTCAGCTTCTGGGTTGGCAGAGTCGATCTTGCTAGTGCACAACTGCATGAGTCCTTCATTGTGGACATTTATTATTATTATATTGCTCACTTGGACTCCTCTTTTCTGCAACTATAGAGCTTGACTGAGGTTTTTAGGAAAACCCTCAATCACATAGCTTTTGTCTGACTTAGCTACCTTCTCGATTTTGTCAATCACACTACTAATTGCTTGATTGCTAAGCAAACGACCTCCCTTTAAATTATGCTTTTGATCCTATTTCAAGTCCTTCTCAAGGGAAGATATTTCTTTGCCAACATTAAGAATTTCAAATGATGTGCTATGGTTGGAGAGAGCCTTGGGGAGGATTGCGTTGAGAGCGATGGAAGGTGGGCCGACAACAAAGAATATATTTTCTAGACTAAGAAAACAGATACTTGCAGAGGCTGATAGATGTTGGACGGCAAAATCAGCAATATTATTGGGCTTGTGAGTGATTATATCTTGAAGGAGCTGTTCGAAGATGTGATGGATGTTATTTTTCTGAAGATACTCCTATATTTATTCGCTGAACTAGACCTGCTCCTCTCGATTCATAAGTTATAAATATCTCAATTTTGAAATTCTAAAACTTGCTTTCCTCCAATATTCTTTGGTATAATAAAATACAAGATATGTCAGAGGAAGACAGGTACTTCCTGGCAAGAATTCCTCACATCAACACCAAACTAGGAACAATCGGTGTGCTGAGTTTTAGCCAAGACATTCCGGAAGGTTGGGAAAGGTTGCAACTGGAGGAGGCTAAGCCTTACCTTGAGTAGATGAAGGGACTGATGACAATGTGGTCAATCATTGCATTTCAATTTCATAAATATCATGGCCCTGGTTACAAATATACTATCCTCGACGGATACGGTTCTGAATGTGGAGAAGGCTTCATTCTTAAAAGAAATCCTATACGAGGTAAATGATCGAGTACAAATTGTCAAGATTTTTGAAAGGAAAATTTTCTTTGCAAAATTATACTATTTGTGTCTTTTATCAGGCAATCTGCAAACATCAAATACTAGTATCATAAGAAAATTTATTCAAGCGAAAGATGAACTCACGTCCACCACTTTGATATCTTGAGATAGCCAGCTACGGTGTCTAGACTTTTGTTCAGCACTGACTTTGATTTTTATCTTGAAAACTGATCATCAGCTATCCTTTGTACTTCCTCCATCCTACTGTCTATTTTTCTCTTCAAAAATTCATCATACTCGATTCTCGCTTTGACAATCTTCTCCATTTAGAACAATTCTTCCTCCATAGTTTCGACGTCCTCGTTGTTCTCTATCTTCACCATCTGCAATTTGATTATTTTCTCTTCGAGCTCCTATACGTCTTTTTCTATTTGCAAGTTGCTAGTGAAACTCTCTGAAATCGATGTGGAAAGAACTTCAATATTTCCCTTCTGCTTGCTCACATCATTGTCTTTTCCCCAAGCATGAACATCTCTAAGGTTGTTGATGAGGGCTTAAAGAAGAAGTTTCTTGACTGTGGCAGAGGCTTTTGCAGTCACTATTGTGTTGAATTTTTGCCTATACTCGTCTTGTAACTCATCCATTTAATATAAAGTTTATCAACCTAAACAAAAGAAACTTCCTCCATCATGAGTAATCATTTTGTAGTAAGCTCACTAAAAAAATACTGGTTAAATCTATCTACTTTTCTTAGTTTGCACTCTTTTGGAGCGGATGATGAAGAATGAAACTTATTGTTGCTGCATAGGACAAACAATCATTCAAATGTAAGGTACATTTTTCTTCACGTGATCCTCGAGCTCTGAAGTGTTGGGGCCATTGGTGGTATGGATTATTTTTCCTTGCAGAGTGATGAAAATCTTAGGCTTGCAGGTAGCCTGGAACTCAGGAATGTTCAGAGACTCTATTTTTTCCTGGTCCACCAATATTATGTCGATTCTTTTCTCGAACTCGTCAATCACGTTGGTCTGTAGATTTTTATAGAATGGCATAAGAGCCTCGCAGTTGCCGCTCCAAGCTGGATGAACATCGATGATGACCATCTTGGGATTTCTTTATGTGTAAAAGTTGAGGAAGTGATCAGCGTCTCGAATAGTGGTGGTCAGTTCGGCTTTTTTGGGTGGCATGGTGGATAAGTTATAATTATAAATTCAAACCAACATCAGACTATGATGATTTAATAAGGAAGGAATAGTTTAAAATGTTTTTGCAAACAATCATGTTCATTGCTTGATCCAGAGATCAATGATCTGCTCTTCTCCGAGATTGAAGTGCTTGTCGATAAACTTCAAATAGTCGGCTGATCTATCAGGGCCAAATAGCTCTATCATGTTCATCATTATTCCTCCCTTGGCCTTTCTCACATCGGGAGTGTCAAGAGGCTTGGGCTCAGCAACAAGAGATTCAGTGAGCACAATTTCCTTCTTACCTTTACCTTTAGAAAGCTTTTTCTTTGATTTCTTTTCCTTGGAAAGAGTTTCATCCTTCTTGAAACAAGGTTTTTATTCTTTGTTCTGGCACTCCTCACTGGCCTGGTTGAAGTTGAAGCGCCTTCCCCATCTGCATCCTTTGTCTTCTCTCTTTTCGATCCCTTGATCATATAGAGCGTGCATCAAGTCTTTTTGAGAAAGCTCCAGATTTGCTTAAACAAACTCTCTGTATTTTTCAGGAGGGTTTCCAAAGCATTTGGACAGTTTTTGAGTTCTAAAGGAAGTGAACTTCTCTTTATATTCATCTTCAGGGATTTTGTTTACTTCGGCGTATTTTTTGAAGGTATCCTTCGGCTTGAGATCTTCATATTGATTAGCGAAAGAAATATATTGTTCGGGTTCCCCTCCAAAGATACCAGCAAGTCCCCATATTTTTTTGTGGTAGTGGTGTCCTCTTCTATGCCACTTTTCTTTGCTTGAGGATGAATCTCCATGGCGACCGTGATGATGACCCTTGAAGAATTTCTTGAACATCTTTCTGAAGTCATCAAATTATCCAGTTTCCTGTTTTTCATCAAGAGGCTTTCTCACTTTGAGGAGAGGGTGATCATGAGGTATTTTTTGTTCACAGTTTTCGCAAAGATTGAAATCAACACAAGTAGGGCACTTGTATCTGATTCCATTGATAGGGTTCATGTTGCAATTCTTGCAGCAAACTCCGGTGTGGACAAGGTCAGAAACAATCTGATCGAGAGGCTCTTCGCCTTTGAGAATCTTTTCTCTGATAATAGGAAGCATGCTGTTGACCCTTTCATCAACCATCTTTGTGATGACCTCGTTAAAGAAACCTTTGATTTTCTTCATGTGTTCTTTCTTGTGGCCAGACCCATCTCTTGGACTTCCATGATTTCTTGAGTGAGAACCCTTCATTTCTCCCTCACAGGGTCCTCTGCCCCAAGGTCCTCTTCCAAAAGGTCCACATCCCATAGGTCCTTTTCCCCAAGGGCCTCTTCCCCATGGTCCTCTTCCCCAAGGGCCTCTCCATTCTCCACTTTCTTCTTGATTTTTGGGCTATGTTTTTGATTCTTCTTTGAGAGGTTCAGAGTTTTCAGTAACATTTGTCTCTTTGACTTTTTCAGTAGAAGGTTGATTTTTAATTTCTGAGGTAGGAGTACCTTCAACAGTAATCTTTGTGTACTGCTTTCCTTGGAAAACAGCCTGCATAACATCAAGATCATCGTTGGAGTGTATGGAGATGTTATCCTTTTCATCATCTTGGAAGGTGAGCTGAAGGGTGGAAGGAGCAATTTTGAACTCAGTAGCGGCATAATCTGCAAGAGTATCATAGACGAGATCTCCACTGTAGAGCTTGACTTCTTGTTTGTAGGCCAAAACTATCTTCATTTGATTTTATGTTTATAAAGCTCGATATAAAGGTATGGTACTTAATATGAGAATATTGATGATTTCTGATGCTATCAAAATGATGCTATCAAAATGTTTAAAATCAACATAAAAATTAGATAGCTTAGAGAAGTTAGAGCATAGATATTCTCTAAGGCCTGAGTAATTGTTTTCTTCCTCCTAATTAACATAAATAACATTTGCAGTGAGTGAACTCTTACTATCTTCATTTTAACACTAAATCTAAATTTTTCCTTCCCTTTGTTGAGAAGTGCATGACTACTTCTTGAAAACTAGTTTGCATGAAACCACTAGGAGTCCTGAGTCAATTAACTGAGAGTCAATATACAACTGAACCATACCCCCTGATAAAACTTATTGTTGGAACAGTTTAGAATAAAAGTATGAGAGAGATGATTAAGTTATCGATCAATATGAGAAACTAATGAAATCAACTGGTGGATGGCTCTGTTGATTGCTGTGGTGTGCGTTGCTATGAGGAGGCAGACTATGAAGAGGCTGCCAATATCGAAAACAACAGTGACTATAAGCATTTCGTCTACCCTGGCGATATTGATAGGGACAGGATTAACACAAATGCTAGAGCAAGCTCCAGATATCTTTTTGGATTTATGCTCAGATATAACTTAGTATTATGAACAATCAACAATCCTCATAACTTATACATCTTCGAACTCCTACAGTAATATACCTCTCAGGCTTCCGGATCCATCTCTCGAATAGAAAGGACCATTCTAGAAATTAATGTTCACTTTATCCTTCGATGAATTATCACAAAGTTTTTTATGTTTTCTACTTTCCTAAGCATGCAGTATGACCTTACAATTAAGGTATTTTTATTCATTAACAACTTGATAAGATCATTCGAACTTGTTCATCTTGTTCGCCACTATCGCCAGTTCTCTCAGTTTGGTCAGCAAACAGTCAGAAGGAACTTCCTCTCTCTTCAGTTATACATATCCATCCTTGACGTTATAGCCCAGCTGACTGACCTCCTCTTCGTTGGTATTGAACAGTCCGTTAAGATCGGCTAGTTTGTAGTTGATAAAATTCTTTGATAAAATGCGAAGTATTGCTTGGGTTGTGCCTTCTTTGATTCTGGACTTTAGTTTGCCATCCTTAACGACTGTTAGGTATGCTGATACTGCTGCTCCGAGGTCCTTAAGCCTTTCGTTACTTCCTGCTTCGGCAATTTTGGCTAACTATTTCTTGTGCTCAACCTAGATGAAGTATTTTCTACTTATTTGGTCCTGGCAATGAAAAAGTCAAGATCGAGGTAGTTACCAGCAATGAGCAAGCCCCATATGTATTTCTCGGTCAGGGTTTTGTTTCCTTCAAGTGGAGCGGTTTGCAGCTCCATTTAGTAGTCATAGATAAGTTAGACAAGTGTCTCAGCTGGCTTGCCAGTGAGTACCAGTTACCATTCTTGAAGAATCAAAGCTGAGGTGTCTTATTTACGTCGAGGCTCTCCTTTCTTTTCTTGAGTTGCCATTAATATAATATACGTATCTTAATGAGTTTGAAACGGGGTCTTCTGCGAGTTTTGGCAACCTTCAGCTGCTTCCTCTCAGCCACTCCTATCCAACTCCATCCTGTCGAGCGACCAATCACATGGAACGTCATATCTGAGTGCTACGCCAACGATATTCCTGCTGGTACCACTTTCAGAAGCATGCAAGGCGAGTAAATTTATGGATTATGGAAGGCCTAAATGAAGGCAAAAAACACAACCTTTCCATAGTTCATAAAGAATAAAATTCTGGGTTTTGGCAAAGACCCGCAGAAGCCCGTATTCCACATAAAAAGTAGTATAATTGAAGAAGAACAGGTATAAATTTACACAACAGGGGAACGAGACTACTTGGGGTAGTTTGAAAAGAACTCCGAATATTTTAAGAGAAGCAAAGGAGTTTAACAAGAAAGCAAATTCATCTTGCTGACTATAAATAATTTTCCCTATGACCTCGAGCCAGGCGTTCACCATTGGGTCATCTGGTGTAATAAGGCTTACCCGATGTCTATAATCGAGGAAGTCCTTAGAGATGTCATGAAAGAGGATGTTGAGTGGCAGCTTTATTAGAATCCAGCTCATCTCAAATCTATTCCTGAAATTTCTCACTACCAAATGTTTATTCGGAAAAGGCCACTTTCAGATAAACAAGACTAGAGCAGTGGCAGCTCTGACTTGTGATTTAACAATCAATATGTTATTTATCCTGCTTTGTTGCTGTTTTGACCTTCATAATTGTTTAAATTAATAGCTCGGATGTAAAGGGGTCGGCCATGGTCAAACACCAAGCGTAACTTTTCGAAAAGAAAGACACTCTCGTCATGCTCCTCAAAGAAGAACTTGAAGAGCTGCAACCCGCGGTTGTGGAAATGAAGGAAGAAGCTCTTGTAAAGCAGTCAGCAAAGCGAAAAGTAGGAAGCCTCATATCAAGGTGCTCTACAATCTGACTAGATAAGGATAGTTGGAATTAGTTTATTCCCTCATGGCACTTGCTTAGTTCTACCTTGGAAAAGAATTGTTTAGTTCATGCATCCGCACTCTCCATTAGGCAAGAAATATTAAAGTTATCGGAGATGCTGGCTATTTGTTGGGATCAGCTCTTGTCAAGAAAGGATAGAAGGAAGAGGCTATTCACTTTCTTGAGACATGTCTATAGGAAGAATGGATCGAACCTTCCAAGTAGCATCAAAGAGCTGCTCAACTTCAAGCTATGACCATTCTTCAGCAACTTTACTTTGAAACTGGCAAGCGCTAAAAACTATTGGAACTGTCATACCGAAAGATTCAGCAGGCCCAAGATAGTAATTCAGGTCAAAATGAGAATCATTTTCATGCACTTTCTCTCCTAGATATGGCAAATATCCATCAAGCTCTTGGTGAGCACCAAGAAGCAGTAACTAAGTTATAAGGTGCAATCAGTATGTATACCTCGACTCAGCCATTTTCTAGACAAGTGTGGACGACCCTCTTAAGTTGCTGGAGGCTTACACGCAACTTGGGAACATTTTAACTGCTTCAGGTAAGTCAGAACAAGCAAACACCAGCTACACTAAAGTAATATTAAAAATAGTGAGGCTCGTCAAATGTTGCAGAAGCATCCTGGCTGCTTAGAGCCATAGAAAGAGGCGTAAGTTCTAGAGGCATACATCTAATCATACATTTTATTCTGATTTTACCGAACTATATTATTTTGATTATATTAAAGAAAGTATATATCACAGGAATGGGCTTTTCTTTGGAGGAGTGGAAAAGGATGCCTTGGAAGCCGACCTCTTTTCGTATAGTGGCTCAGGTGAAGAGACGACAGTGACATGAGGAATTTCATAGTAGGCTAGAAAATCGACAAGGGCATCTTTCTTGTGATTGCTAGTATAGATGGTCAGTTTTTTCTGAAGGAAAACTCCAAAGTAACAGGAAATATACCCAAAAAGAGCCATCGCTTCTCTCGGCTGACCTCCTCTCACGAAAGTGTTGCAGTAAAGAGGCCTATTCTGATTGTAGCTCAGCTCAACAGTCACATCAGTAGATACCATCTCCAAACGTCTGGCCCTTCCAAGAGAAAAAGAGTCCATCAGGCCAACTGAGGTGATCTCAGAACTATGGATACTTTTGAGAAACTGACTAAGAGAAACGCAAGTGATTCTGTTTTTAAGGAGATCATAATTTTGACGGGCAATGATAGGATGGTTGGTACAGATATGCTCCAGAATAGCATAGGCACAAGTGCTATTGCCAACAGTTTTTTTTGGGACTTTTGCCTCCATAGTGAATTAACAATAGCAGCAGGGCAGCTTCCCTGTTTTTGTTTCTTCTTCATGGGAGTAAAATTTGTGTTGAGACTATCCCATCAAAATTTATGCTGTCTTTAGGTTGCACTCTTTCACAGCATACTTCCATACATCCTGCACATCTTTCTTTACCTTTTTGCTTAAATCATTGAGGTCTAAACAGATGATGCTCTGGGTGCTTTCAATGGATTCTTCTTGCATTTCTTGTTATTCTTGCTTGAGGGTCGGCTTTTGTTAATTTTCACCCATATTTATTGAATTCAATGACCACAGCCGACTAAAGCTGTTTTTCAAGTTTTGGATGATCAAGTTTATGTCCTTGGGTTCTGGTAGTCGCAAATTTTCATAAGTAGGAAACGAATGGGCTAAAATCTAATGTAGCTTCAAGGATTTAACTGTTGATCTAACTCCTTGTTACTTACTCATGTCTTTTAGCATGATATACTATTTTCTGTTTGAAACTAGTTTCTGTATAGAGTTTCTGATTAGCTGATCGAATTGATCGAATTGGCTCAGCACTTCTGATCTCATAGTTCGCGAAAAAGACAGCATATATTAACTAATAGTGTTCTAGTGTTGACTAAGATACTCCTGGGTTTCAATAGGCTATGTCGTGAATTTCAGACTCCGATTGGAATCAAACGAATATTGAGTCGAGGCTACTTCAGCAATTTTACTCGTACTGACGACCCATGAAAGACAAGAGGAGTGCAAATGTTGTGAGGCTGTCTTTAGTTGAACTCTAGCTGTGGGTTGAGGGCAGGAAGGGTTGAGGCAATAGTACAGTTGACTATCCATAAGTATATGTGATGAAATAGGTGAGTATGACTGATACGAAGATGTAATATTGAAAAGTACAAATGTTATAAGTGATCGATCATTTCTGAGCCTGGTTGGTAATGGGTTTTCCGGTGGCGTCTCTATGAACTCTGGGAGGGGGAGTTCTGGTCTTTCTGTCCTTGACTGATCTGACTTTCACAATTCTGGCGTGAATTCCGCAGCCAATGCAGTACTGCATTTTGATGTAGAGCTTGGGGATGATGTAGGTTTCGAAGGCCTTGTTTTCTTCGAGATCCTTCTTGGAGGAGGCGTCAACAATGTCTCTGATGTTGAAGCGCTTGATGGCCTTGTCCTTGGGGCAAAGTTTTCCACAGTTGACACAGACGATAGGCTTGACGTATCCTCTGTTGTTTTTGTTTCTGCCGTGGTTTCTTCTCTTGACGGGCATGTGGTGAATTATATACAATATATTTATTAATTTAATAATTTATCCCTCTCTAACAGCTATCTCATGCTTCGACAACACCGAAAGAGCCTCCTCTCACGAGACCAACCCTCAAAAAATAGCTCCAAGAAGTCTCTTTTAAAGACGGTTAACTCTTCTTAGGCAATGAGACCAAGAAAAGGCAAGCACCCATCTACTGCCTATCGCGATTCATTGTTTAAGGAGATGAGCAGGGGTGAATAAAAGTAGAACTGTAGAATGAGTGAGAATACTCCAAAGTTGTAAGAAATGGAGAGAGAAGACAGTCATGAGGTTCTCGATCAATTGTCTCAGATTAAATTCATCAGCAAAGAATGCTCAACTATCAAGGAAAATGCTCAAGATGTGAACAGTTCATCGACAACTCATCATCAAATTGAGGACTTCAGTCCTCTTTTCGAAAGACTAGATAGTAAGCATTCAAAAGACGATTTCTTACTTTCGATAGAGGGAATCCAATAAAATGATATATTTTCTTAAATTGGAAGGCTGGTGAAAGGCAGACAATTCAGTTCCGAAAGAATCAGAAGAAAAGATGATGGATACAGTAACTCAATCCAACAATCTCAGCTCCAATAATAGTTTTAATTTCCTCAAGAAGAAGTGCTTGTAGCAATGAAACCCATAAAAAATCTTGCTCGTACTGGAAAAATAAGGAAAAACCAGGCAAGAGAAATAGTAATTGAATAACCGAAGTCAAGTGAGATTTGCAGTGAGTGGCTGGAGAACCAGATTTTTGACGTTTATCTTACTTTAAATAGCGATGATTCCTAATACCTGAAAAAAGATAACTGTAACAGTGAGAGTCTCTCGACGGAACTGAACTATCTCATTGGTTCAATTCTAACCAAAATCAAAGTGAAGGGGCAGCAATATAACTATCAACAGTTTTCTGAGGAGTTTAAGCTTCTGATAGAAGAGTTATAGCCTGAAGAACTGCAGGACATACTTAGCAGAAATACAATCAAGAAGAAGAGCCAAAGCAAAAAACCTTAAATTAAAAAATTAGCCATTCCAGCTGAAACCCTGAAAGAAGTTTCATTTCAAGCTAGTCCAACATTTCAAGGGTTGGACACCAAAAGATCCTATCCCTATGAAAAAATTCATAAGATCAACGATAAATTGAGCTCATATCTTCTCAAAAATAATCTTTACGATGATCAAACTTTAAGTAAAAAAGTAACATCACAAACTGCACCAATTCATAACTCTGTTGCCTGTATGAAGAGAGAGTTATCTTCTTCTTAAAATGCCAGAGGTCTCACTTTATCAAAAACCATGTCATTCTCAGAAGATTAACATTTAAAAAATGGCTCCTCTACATCAGTCTGGGATAGTTTTAAGGTAACTTTTAGCCTAAAACATGATCAATAAACGATAAAGGGACAGGAGGGTTAAGAGTTTCAGCTGAATTTTACAGAGCTCAACAAGCATTTGTGATATTAATAAGTAGCTATTCATATCAATCTTTTGAGAATCTTTTTGAGGAAGAGTTTGAAGGGACTGACCTTTCTAATCTGTACCCCTTGCTTGAAGGTTCCTGACTGCTTTCAGTGCTCTTTTTTATAGAGTCTATTCCTTCAATTTGTTACGCAGTCAGTTCCGATTTTTCCATCAACTGGCTGATTCTTTTGAGAGTTTTCGAGCTGTATAGGGGATAACTTACAATTTTATTTTGGAGTCGATCATGCTAAAAACGACGCCTATAGGCCGATTAATTTTCATCACAGCATCTACGCTCAGCTTTTTGTTTGACTTGAGATAGTCATCGAGCTTTCTAAGAAGCTTGTCATCGATGGTTTACATTTTCATATTCTTGAGTTCCTAAAAGCGATATTAACTCATCAAAAATACTCTGTCCACTCCGAGGTATAAAATTAGCAACTTGATCACCTGATTCATTGTTGAATTCTTGTCATACATTGCGTAGTATCGCAACTGCTATATTTCCTTTTCATCAAAAGACATAGCTAGCTGCTCGAATTGATCTTTCATTCTTTTGCATCTTTCCCATAAAAATTTGATCTCATTGACAATGGCGTCTATTTCTGCTTGTTTGGCAGATGGCTTATTAGTCAAAAACTGAGGCTTTCCTTGGGTATAGATATGATTAGGTCTCTCCTTGTTGATGGATTTCCTGTCTGGAGCAGATGGAAGAGTGATGTTGTCAGAAATGTTACACTTCTTTAGTTTGCTCGTTTGATGGTTGTGAAGAAGGAGATCGTTAAAGCTTTTCATCTCGGCCTGATCCTGAAGCGCCACTACCTTTTTGTAGAGTTAATCCAGTAGAAGTCTACAGTTTTAAACAATAGCCCGGTAGTTGGTAGTCTAAAAAGGGAGAAGAGGATTGAATTGTTGAATGAGAATGCCTATGAAGACGTTTCTAATATCTGAATTAAAACAAATGTACTGAATTTTTATAGTAGATGAAGAAGCTTATCTCCAGACCCTTATATTGTTTAGTCACTGTGAGATCCTTAAAAATGCTGATTCTAAACATTTTTCTTCTCCGTGATGAAGACTACAGGCACCTATTCAACGCGGTAGGCATATGCAACTCTGTTATATTTGTGGAAATGGGGAGTATCATGGAGGTAGTCTAGAATGTATTGAATTGAGGCTGTATGGTGAAAAAAAATACCTCTGTCTGCGATTGAGGAGCATATGGGCATAAACCTTCCATATTTGTTTTCGTAGGAGTTGCCATAAACAATGCTTTTTGTTATGTTTTCCATTACTATTTATATAACC
>Ga0100378_1002335_pt1 | contig 19000 bp, 15 predicted proteins | sample CryGeymeta201502_FD_81535 | JGI IMG/M metagenome (GOLD analysis project Ga0100378, IMG submission 81535) | Groundwater microbial communities from Crystal Geyser aquifers in Utah, USA - Crystal Geyser metaG 2015-02 | ecosystem: Environmental > Aquatic > Deep subsurface > Groundwater | place: USA...
CCCGACATAAAACGTTTATATTTTGACTAAAAATTAATACAAACAGGGCCTTAGCTAAACCATACTCAGTAGCCATATATCAAGGAATAATTCTCATAAAATCACAAAGCTCCACTGCCAGGAGGATTCATTATAGATTCGAAATATATCATGTGCTACTTCAAAACATTCGGAGGGGCTTATTAAATAAAGTTAAGTAGTCGTTCGAGACCACCTTTAAATCTCAAAAAATGAAGGCAACTGTTTTATTTTTTATTCTTTTGTGCATGAAACTGGCTGATTCGAAGCCTCTACTCATTTTATGGGTCTATAAGACAAACATAGACAGACAAAAATTTGATATACATTTTCCGGGCATATGTATGCATCTGAGGGTAGTTGTTATTTTGGTTCATACATTTCAAGATAGTTTGATTTATGATATTTCTGAGCATATTGAGTTGAACATATTTTAGCTTTTTGTAAGAGTTAAATTGCTTGGAGTCATGATAAGATGTAATTGATGCGTAATTCTATTTATTTTTGAGAATGTCTGTGAGAGTTTCATACATATCTTTTGATATTATGTTAGACATTTCAGCACTTCTGGTAAGTTATCTGACCGATTGGCTCATAACTTCCTTCCTGATATTCCCGATCAGTAAATCCAGTTCTATTCTGACCTATGACTGAAATTCGAGAGGTTCTATAATCTATTTGCATTTCATAAGGGTATTGATTTCATGTAGTCTTGTTATGAAGGTAACTAGACTAATTTAAGAAGATTACAGCTCCAAGCCTTGAATTCTGCTCTCATCTAGTTCCCCTAATAGAAAGTTGGTTAGTTGTGAGGTGTTGATCAGTTCAAAAAGGATAGCTTTAGTTTATGTTGGACCATCCTGATAATCCAGTAAAGATAACAACATAGATGCAGACAGTTCAGGTTAAGGTTTGTAGTTGGGATGAATTAGTTTAACAATTTGCAGTAGTCCCTTTTGACAATGCTGCAATTGGCTTCTTCCTTATCTCACTATCATTTTTGATATCGCCAGAGATAATTCGATATAATAAAAAATAAATGCTTCCTTTTGGCTTCATAGTATTCAATCAACAATGAAAGATTAAATTGAACGTATGTTCAGTAACAGTCTTGTAATAAAATTACAAAACGAGTGCTAAATATATTAATAAAGAAAGATGTATACAAACTATCGGCATAAGCATGCAAGCACCATCCATCTCAATTCATCTGAAATCCTCAATTCGTCTAGAGATGATTCTCGCAATTAATCAAGCTCATCTAAGAGGTTCAACCGAAAACAAACTAATGCTCTTGATAATAGCAGAACTTGCAGAACACCTAAAAATGTCTAAGGATAGCTCAAAAAACATCTTCAAGTCAAAAAAAGTAACCCATTTGAAACAAAAAAACTTAACTATGTCAGCAGTGGCTTCATCCGGCAATAAGATCTATTTCTCAAGTTAACCAGCACTCCCAGCAAAACATGTCTCTACACTCCACCTATCAGCACCGACAGAGGAACCTAGTCAACGCTTGGCAACATATTTCAAGGAGGCCACTATGAAGGAAGGGACATAAGAACGGAGAAGAAGAAAAACTGTTCTGACCTAGAAGAGGAGTTATAGTTAAAAGCTGGAGAGATAATGATGCTGGAGGATGAGAATTGCAAACTGAAAGGAGAGATAAGTTCACTCTAATCTGAACAAATGAAAATGAGATTGGCTCAATAAAAGTAACATAAAGAGATTGTGAATAAACTGAACAAGCAAATAGACGGACTCAAGAAAGATCTAGCCGATAAAAATTAACAAATCAAACAATTTAAAAAGACGGAAGCCTTGCTCAACAGGTAGATTAAAGGGATAAAATATGACAAATTGATGCTTGAGAAGCAATTGTAGGAATTCTACAAGAAGAGATTGTCCAAAGATATCAAAGATCTGATGTCCTACAGGGAAATGTCACTGATGAGGCAGGTCTAAGAACTTAAGGAAGAAATAGACAGATAGAAATCTGACAAGGAAAAAGATATGGAGAAGGAAATAAGTCGGCTGAAATAAAAAGGTAGCTAGAAGGATAACAACATTCGCAAGCTGGAGGTCAAAAATCATACCCTTTCCAAAAAAAATCAAGACACTGAGGAAGAACTAAAGTTCCAAACCGACCAATTCAGCAAATGTTTCACTGATCTTAAGTAAGCCAATGAAAGTTTGATGTCTCAACTCAAAAAAATCAAAAAGGAAAACGTCAAGTTAAAAAAAGTCAGGGAAATCATTCAATCTGGCTCAAGGAAGCACAGCTACTGTGTTTCAGAAGATTAAGATGCTGTTAGTTTTACCTTGTCGCCAAGAGAACCGTGATATTTGCATTTTTTGCATAGGTTATAACATTTCACACATCATCGTTTGATGATAGAACAGAAGGCCATCATCCACTAAATGATTCTGCTTGTGATGGGAATGCCTATTTAGTATTTGAAAAATCCTGCCATCAGCTTTACGACAAGATGAGGCTGATTGTCGATCACCTCAAAGCGAGTCCAAAACTCACTCAAGCTCTAAAGATGGACAGATTTTCTTAATTTTTATTTGGACGAAAGTACAAATCCTTTCTCCTTCGATATTTTCAGATGTCTTTTATCCCACTTGCCGAAATACTCGATGCTTTTAAATTTTAACACCTATCCTTCTATTTCCTTTTCGAAACAAACGTCAAGATTGGTGAAGTGGTTCATTGTAGCCAATCGTACCCAGAGTAGCTTGGAGAATAGCTAAGTGATATCAGTGTTCCTGACGTGAAAGATAGCTGGCTTGAGTTCATCCTCTTCCTCAATTTTGAGGATAACCTTTTTTGGCAGCTTGTTGGCATATATTTTTATTTTGCTGATGTTGGCGATAGGTATATTGCCGAAGGAATGAGAGGTGACTGTGTATTATTAATCCTTCTTGATGACTTCAGAATGGTCTGATTTTTTATCACAGATCAACCTCATGAGAACGATGTCAGGAAAGAACATGCCTGTGGAGATAGCTTTTTCTAGTTTGTTGTTTTCGGATTCCTGACTTTAGAGGTTCTGGTTGACCTTTTTGATGAGATGGACATTGATAAGACTTTTGCTGGGATGCTGCTCCTCTTGTTGAATTTCCTAGTTGATATGTTATACTTCCATTACTGTTGATTGTATTAATTACCAATCAATGATTAGTAATGGGATTTTTTACAATCAATAGTATCAATAGTGTAACTATAATAAAATTATCCTTTTTATGTTCCCCAGCGTGAATAGATAAGACTCGCTTAATAATAAAATCAAGGAGCGACAGTGGGATGACAGATTGGGTCCCAAAAGTAGCATACCTTAGTATTCGCCCCTCAAGGACAAACATACCAAAAGTTACCGGAAACTTATTACTCACAAAAAATAAGAACAGGAGGTGGAGAGTCGACCGCAGAAGAGCACATACTTCCAGAAAAGATTGGAGTTGGTCGAAGAGTTGAATCAGATTCACAAGTACAAATGCATCAATACAGGTCAAACTAAAAGCTGATCGAAGAGTATGAGGAATTGGCAAGTAAATACAGATTACCCAATTGGTATATTTACTACACCCTTCTGCCTCTAAAATTACCGGCCACCAGCATCACTCAGTATATTTTCAAGGAAAAAAAAGAAATGAAAGAGCAAACCTCATACTACCATAGGATTTCTACAGCTGTAAAAGCTAGGGAGGAATGTTTAGAAAGATTGAGGAAAACATTATCTGGAATGTCTGAAGATAAATTAGAAGGAGCTAGGAATGAACTCAGGGAAGAGGTTTAACATTTACGTTTTTTGACTTAAAATGTGATCGACGAAATCAAAAAATGGAGAGACTCTTTGGGAAAAATATAAGAAAGAGCTGTTTTCTATTCCGACAACCAATAAAACTATCTCATCAAAATTCTCAATGATAACAGATTCATCTTCAGCTCCATGTTAGCTAGTGCTTTATCCTTTGGCTAAAAAAATGATCCCTTTCTCTTGGTTCCAGTCAAGCGAGAGCTAGGCAAGGATGAAAAGTAAGCTTCAATGTTTAGCAACATAGTCGCTCTCACCAAAGACTATAATCACTACCTCAAATATATGTAGTACTTGGCTGGAGAAAAGGCTCATGAGTTGGCAGCCAACCCTCCAGCTAGGCATGATAAGGGGTATCGAAATCCAGTTGTTGAGAAGGTCTATAAATCGAATCACAGCAAATTAGAAAACACACCACAAAGATAGGGTGAAGAGGATGACTACAAGAAAATGGAAATGATGAAGATGAGAGAAGATCGGCTAAAGAAAAATGAAGAGAAGATCAAGTCTATCAAAAATATTTATGAGCACTATGGCAAAAAGAGTGAATTAAAGACTGAGAGACATTATAGAAGTGAGAAAAAATTGCCAGAAACTGACAATGAAGACAAGAGAGGTCAAAGGAAAAGAATTCATAGCATAAAAAGAGCAAGAAATGAGAGCTCTGATGTAGAGTTTGAGTCTTTAGTGAAGATGAGGTTGTAGGCTTAAAAATCAGATAGAAAAGACAAGTCAAAAACTCCCATGAAAAAATCAGCAACAAACTTCAACAAGTCAGAAGACAAAATGATCTAAAGCCTCAGAGATATCCAGAGCACTCTCAGAAGCAAATTACAGGTCATTCAGCAGGAGGACAAGTTCTAAAACAAAAATGAATCAGTGATGTCTTCTCAGCCGAAATTAAACAGAAAATCTAACGAGGAAATAGTCAAGGAACTCAAGGCATAAATTTTAAGCAAGATAGAGAAGTAAGCAGCTGAGAAAGAAAAGACCAAACGACTGAGAAGATAGCAAGAAGAGAAAGCTTTAGAATAGATCAAGATGAAGCTCAAAAAGGAAATGGAATAAAAATTATAGCAGAAAAAGAAATAAAAAATGCTGGAGAGGTAAGAGCTGGAGAAGAAGCTAAGAGAGGAGGAAGAAAGGCTAAATAGCCAAAGGCAGCTTTAACTCCAATTGCAGTTGAAGCTAACCAAGTAAAAGTAGCTAAGAGAATTGGAAAAGATCAGGAGATAAGCTTTAGAGAGGGAGAAAAAGTTCAAAGAGGAACTTGATAAGGAACAAAAACTCAGAAAATAAAGAGAAGAAGACATCGAGAGATAAAGAAAGGAAAAATAAAAACTTCTTGAGTAACTCAAAAAAAGATAGCTGAAATAACAAATATAAGACTAGTTAAGAAAATAACTTAAGCCTAATCGGAAAGGAGAAGAGGCCAATGACTTGAATGAAAGGGAACTCATCAGAGCTCAAAAATAATCCGAACTCTCAAAATAAATTCAATACCTTAAAATGAAAGAAGGTGTGGAGATGGAGCAACTAAAGCGATAGAATGAAATGCGAGACAGGATGTTGAAATTGAGAAGAGAGGAAGAATAGCTAAAAAGAAAGGAAATTGAGCATCTGATGAGGCAGGCAGTTCAGCGAGAGAAATAGGACATTGAATAAGATGCAATGAAGCAGAGAGTATAATTGTAGGAAAGAATGAGAGCGAATGTCAAGGAAAAGATGTTGGATTAGTACAAAAACTAAAAAGAAGCTCAAATAGAGCAAATAAGACACGAAAGGGAAAGGCAGCTGTAATAGGAAGTTTACCGTGAAAAAATAAGAGACAAGATATAGAAATAAATGAGAATCGAAGCAATTCAGAGAACAAAGAAGGAACTTGACGACAGAGAAAGCAAAAAGATGGAAGTTCGATCTAAACTAGAACAGGTCAAATCTCGATTTGATAAGGAGATCGTTTTCGACAAGGGAAAGATATAAGAAGATGTCAAGAAATAAATGGTTGAGAAAGTGATCCTCGATAAGCAAGCAGAGAAAGAAGCAGCCAAGTATGATCTTAGATTGCAGTTCGAGAAAGAACTACTAGCTTCAGCCATCCCTCAATTGTATGAAAATAAGGATTCCTTCATGCTCAAAAATATCGACTATTATCAAGGCGATATCCATTTGCAATCTAAAATGGAGGAACTCAAACCGACCAATCAAAAACCAGTCTAGAGTCCCAAAAAAATACCCCAGAAAAGTGATGTCAAACCCATCATCAACAATATGACTCTCTAACAACTCGAAATATACGGAAAACAAAAATAAAAGGTTAGCTAAATCAAATAGTAAAAAATCATTGTGCCAGCCCGAGTTCCAGAGGAAGAGGAAGGATTTGAGAGATTGAATATCGACAGGACTCATAAAGAAGATGAAGGGTTTTAGGTAAAAGTGGTCAAGGTGAAAGAAATATCAAAGAAGGAGAAGAAATAGAAAGAGAGATAGTCCAGTAGGAAGAAAAGGAAAAAAGTAAGCAGTGAGGAAGCTGACTCCTAAGATGAGGTCAAACTCAGAAAATCCCCAAAGAAAAAGAAAAGACACTACTACGACTCTGAATCATAAGATTCAGAAGAAGTGCAAAGGAAGAGAAAGAAACAAAAAAGAAAAAGAAAAAATTCATCTGAAGAACAGCCATCAAGCTAAGAAGAACTACCTAAACTCTCTCCCAAAAAAATATCAAAATAATTCAGATCAGAATAGGAAATCAAGTAATCAAAACCTGTCAAGAGCACTCTAAAATAATCTCCCGTCAAAAGTACAGTAAAATAGTCAAAACCATTGGAGAGAAAGTAATCTGAGAAAGAGGCAGTCGTCTACTTCGACGCCTAAAAAAGCAACAAATTCAAGCAAATCGACCCAATCACTATCAAACCTCAAAAGGTTTCCAATACAGCAGAAAAATTCAAAATAGCTCTTGAAGCAGTTCCAGAGGCAGATTTCGACTAACATCTTTAAGTTCATTTGTCAACAGTTACGCCCGTTCAACTAGCGATACAGCTCTTCAATCGCTAGGAACTATACAGAAAGTTGATTGGCTAACTGACTTTTTGCCTGCTGATAGGACAGCACGAAGGTCGAGTTATTGGGCAAGCCATTGCATACCACGACAGAACGAGATCAGATCTGAGAAAATTCACTATAGTTCACATAGCCACTTACGACAACGAAAACCTAAGAGATTTTATTCTGAGTGTCACAAATTACATATTCAGAAAGGATCCATGTGACTAGATCGAGTTCCATTATAAATTCGATGAGTCTGAAGAGGATCAGTTGTAATTCAGCCAAGGATTCAACAAATGGTTTGACAAATATGGATCAGTATACCAGAAAAAAGCTGATGACACTGTATTTGAGAGAAAATATTTGCTGAAAAGACAGTTCAACCAAAAATGTTAAGTGGTTCTGGGAGGCGTTAACAAAAATATTTTCAGAAATTTATTTTCGGTTTACTGTGGAGTGCTGATGTCCGATACCGATATGCTACAGTTCAAAGAAGAATTAATCGATAGTTTATCTCCCGAAAATCAAATAAGCTACTCTTTGATGGTGTCTGAACTATTCAGGACCTATTTGTCTCCGGATGAGGCTGAATCTTTAAAAAACAGTGTGAGGTAGTTTGTTAAATTGAAGGAGATGCTTATCTTAGTTGTGAGCATGCAGAAGAAAAAACTCAAGCTAGATGAACTAAAGTTATACGAATATAAAAATCTCATAGAATTGAACATGCGACTGATGAGTCAGGGTAAGGACATCATCCGCTACTGCAAGGATTCCAATGCAGCTCTCAACAGAATATACTATGCTTAACTCAATCAAGCATTCAATTTGCCCTTCCATTTCCAAACTACCTCTCTGCCAGTCTAGGCAGGCAACTAGGGCTAAATTCGACAAATAAGCTATTTCAGATTATCTCCGCTTCCACCCTTCAAGCTCCATATCATAAAATCATCTCTTTACAATGCAGAAATGAACATCCTACCAACTGAGAACTCCAAATACAAAATATTCATTCTGAATGCACAATAATATAATGAAATCAAAGATGCAAACCACATCGATTTGTTCATGTATATCAGGTTGTTCCTCAAAAATGTCAAAAGTCATAATGTTGCCGTTTGGAAATATGTCTGGTTGCCATAAATGACAGATAAAGGAGCTTGGAATTTGAGGGAGTTCAGAAGCTTCCTCAATAAAGATTTTTACACACATGATCAAATCAACATCAGCTATCGACAGTTTCTGCCCGGAGCTCTCATAATCGAGCCTGAGCACCGAGATTTGGTGATCACACCTCCTTTCATAGTCGGTGTCATGAGCATGAGCCTCTAGCAAATATCCTAGGGCTCCCCCTTATATGCAAGAATGATCGAGCTGAATGCTCTCAAGACAATTGAAGTTTAGCAGCCATGATCTTCTTTCATTTATCTGTATTTGATAAAGTCAATGATACTAATGTTGTATATCAGAAATAGACAAAAATGCATCAATGAAAAATGTTTCACTTGCCATACCGCTTTGATACAAGTTTTGGTAATGATTCGACTCGATGTTTGGGTGAGACTCTTTATGATTTTATGAGCAGAGACTTTTTATGGGATTTTATTGGTGGGAGGCTTAGCTGCAAATCATAAGGGCTCTTTCTTTTGGGCTCAAAGGTGCTTTTATTTCTTTAGATGGATTTCACCCGGAGAGGTGAATAGTTTGGCTTTGGCAGCTTTTCGGTGAGATAATTAATGTTTTTGCCAAATTTGATGGTTTTCAACAGAATTGATTTTTCCTCAAGTTAAAAGTCTCTTATTTTTTTGCCTTTTTGCCTCAAAAAAGGTAGCTCCAGTATTTCTCTGCACGATATTCTCTAACTCGGATTGACTTTGATCAGAAATTTGAGCAATTTCGACAGATCTTCAGAATATGCCTTGTTGATTCTGGAGTAGTATCCTCTTGAAACCTTCTTATATAGCCCCTACATATCTCTAGCTCTGAAGGGAGGCTTGAGGTTGATGAATTCGTACAGCACGCACCCTAAAGACCATATATCAGACTTGGAGTCGTAGGGCTGATCGTGCCACACTTAGGGACTGGCGTAGTAAGGAGTTCCAGTTTGAGTTTCACACATGGCTTCCTTTCTTACAACTTTGGAAACATTCATGTCTCCGAGCTTAGCTACTCCATTCTTGCACAAGAATACATTAGCACTCTGCATAGATAAATACGATACTTTGATATCCCTATGGAGGATTTTGAGGTCATGAAGTGCAGCCAATCCTTTGACCACCTGTACAAAAATATTCCAAATTTCATCCTCCTTGAACAAGGCTCCTCTTTTCTTATAGTCGAATATTTTCTGTAGTAGATCTCCTCCGTCTGCATACTCCATTACAATGCTAAGTGATTTATGAGGTACCATAGGGATTTTGTGGGAGGATCATAGAAGGCCTCCTTGTAGCCGATAATGTTAGGATGTCTGATGGATGCTAAAATGCGGACCTCGTTGACTGCGTTGTGGATTTATCGATTGGAGAGATGGATGAGTTTTACCTTCTTCAGGGCATATATAGCCTAATCGACAAGCCGCTTGACTTTGTATACACTAGAGAAAGCTCCCTCTCCTAATTTTGCAATGATTTAGAAATCGTTCATCGACATTACTGCCTACTACTGACCAATATATTGTATATTATCAATAAGGATAACATGGTAGTTTCCTAGTTGAAAAATACTGTCTGAAGAACAGGCTGAAGACAGTTCTTTAATACCAATATCAGAAACAGGAAAACGAAGTCAGTTGACTATTTAAAGAAAGAGTATGTCTTGGAGCATCTGATCACAAAATCATTGCTAGTCGAGCAACTCCTCTTAAAATATTAAATTTTCCTTAAGAAGAACAGGAAGAGGGATATGATGTACTGGGAAAAATATGACAAATAATTAGACGTTATCAATAACATTTATAATTAAAATGGACTACTCACTCATTAAGAGAAATGTCACTGACACCATCAACTAAACTAACCTATCTAAAGATAACACACCCAGAGGTTCCCCACTCAGAATCTTGTCATACAAAAACACGCCCTCACCTGATCATGCCAACACCAAACAAAAGGGAAGAAACGCCTCATGGCATAAACAGTACCCTGAAGCACACGGGAGCACCCGGCAATACACCCCGTTGGGAATTTCAAGGTCTAGATTACTATCAGCTCGCACTCCCGAAGATATCGACCAATTGGTCATTGAGTATAGGATCGAGATTGATGACCTCCGAATGAAAATAGGCTCGTTGCAACAATAGTTAGACCTGGCTTACGAGGCTAGAGACAGGGATCTCAGAAGAACCAGAGAGGAGGCAGAAGAAGCTTCGTATTTGAACATATCTCACATCAGACAACTACAGCAAGATCAGACTGATGTTTTTGAACTGGAGATCAGAAAACTAAAGCAGCAATTAGCAGACCAGGTTCAGGAAAATAAAAAAATAGCCAATCAAATGCAGAGAGATAGAGAGTTGGCAGCAAAAGAGAAGACTCGCTTCCAAGAGTAAGTCAAGCTGTTGATCGAAAAGAAAAATGCCTAGCTGTTTTAACTTAAGCAAGACAGTGACAATAAACTAAGAGATTTCTAGTTCCAAAGAACCAACGAAATAGATGAGATCAGATATGCCTGCGACAGAGAGGTAGCTCAACTGAGCCGGTAGCTCGATAAACAAGCTGATTAGCATTTAAAATTACAGGAATTGAGCTAAAACCAAAGGAAAGAAAAAGAAAGATTGATCGCTTATCTTGAAAGCTAAAAGCTAAGCATCGAAAAAAGATACGAGCAAAGGTTAACTGAGCAGACCAAGAAATATGAAAACATTCGAGATAAATTCAATGATCTGATGGCTTAGTTCAGCTCAGACAATGAATCTAGCAGAGCAGAGCTGGTCAAGCTATTCTAGGCTGAGTACAATCAACTGATGGGTCTGGTTAAGGTGGTATAAAAAGATAACAACGAACTGAGGAAACAGCTATAATCTGCCATCATAGCTGCCAATGTTGACAGATAGACCTTTAAGGAATAAAACAGCTACCTCAAAGAAAAAATAAAAGATATCAATGACAACACTGTCACTGATATGGAGTTGCTGAAAGTCAAATTAGCAGCCCTTCATGAAAACGACCTCAGAAGCCTGAAAGAATTGTACTAGATGAAGTTGAAACACAAGACCAACCAAACTGTGAGATTGGATGAATAGGCAAACAAGCTCAGAGAGTTCACCAATGTCCTCTCAGCAGAGAAGTACGAATTGAAGAAAAAATACGAGATAACCATATCGACTCTTAACTCGAGGATCATGAAGATGAGAATGGGAATGTCTTCAATGGAGGCCGAATTCAAGGAAAAGCTGTAGAACGAAAAGAGTGTGATGCTGATGACCAGCAGAAGTTTCATGAAGGAGGCATAATTCAAAGACAACAGTAATAAATTCCTTGAGGAGGAGATCAGAAAATTAAGGCAATTGATGGATCTCCAAAGCAGATAAAACTAAAATGCATAGAAAGCCATTGAGGAAAGGGTTCTTGTGGCTAACAATTAGCTCTAAAGACTTAGCAGCAAGGTCTTGGTCATTGCTAAGGAAAAAAAAGATATGGAAAATGCTATGGAAGTATTGAGAGCTCAAAAAGATTAAGAAATCCACAAATTAAAACAGGAGTTGATGCCTGCCAATGTTGAGGATGAGTCTCGAGCCCTACCTGAACTCAAAGTTATTGAATAATTAAGAGATGAAATAGGTCAAAAGAAAGAAGAAATTGGTCTTCTCAAAGACAAAGTGGCCACCCTCGAGTCCAGAATCAAGGAGATGGATGCCTAGATGTAGCGTCTCCAGATGTAAAACAACATGAACACCGAAGAGCTCAAAAAATAATTCCACACAGTATCAGAGAAACACCTCTAAGATTTCAAGAGATATTATGAGGAAAAACTACAAAGATACGAATAGTAAAAGAACGAGTTGAAGAAGATAGTCAGCAGTCAATACGAACAAATTACTGAATTGATTAAAAAATACAAACAAACAGAAGAAGACCTCAAATAAGCTGTGATTATGATGAAAAAGAGGACAGCCCTTGAGGAGAAAGTGCTCAATGTTGGCCTGGATGTCAATTTGGTTAGAAACATGGCAGAGTTATTGCCTTCTAATAAACTTTGATGATATTCTCAATATTTGTACTTTGGACATAACTTCGAAAAAATCAAACTAATCAAAAATTAATTAATTGTTTGATTCATTTTATTGACATTTTTAAGCCTGAAATTATAACTCTGTAAAATTCTGTCAAATATCTTCCTCTGAACAGACGGACCTCGACAAAAAGAAATGTATCAATTAGGTTGTCTGAGAGTTGACTGCCGATATAGTTGTGAACTTAATTGCAGTCCAGAGACTTTATAGGGATAAAATGAAGATAGAAAGGAACAATAGAGTATGTAGATGTTTTGTGTAGTTTAGCGATTATATTTTAAAAGAGTTATAAGAAAATATTATTGAATGGTGGCGGTTACCTCAGCCTTGAATTTAACTATTCTTCAAGCATTTATCTATTTAACCGATTTTATAACACATCTATACTCGTATCCATCGACAGGCCAAACACTCCAGATCGACACCACCCCATTTGACCTTTCAAGCCACAGCCAGACTATTCCCATCACCAGCGCTGCTCTACTCGTATCTAAGGCTGACCACTTGTGTTGGTTTTTCTAGAAAATAGAGCTTTTTGGGAAAAGGTGGGAAAGGATTTTTTGATTGTGGGAAAGCTGAGAAAAAAGAGGCACGAGTTCAAGGCAACATGAATATAAAGAAATGCAAGTAGAGTGAAAATGAATGAGTGTCTGATAAAAATGGAGGGAAAGGAGATGGGTGGGTCAGGGAGAGGGCAAGATGCAGCAAGTAAGTTGAATCGTCGTATATAAATGCAGAGGAAGAAATTAAGGGCTTCATAATAATTACAACAGTCTCAGGCGATGAGCTACTCGGGTCCTCCCTAAGAGCAAGCGCATAGTCAAATTTACGAAAACAATCCGTCTGAAATCTCATCAGGTACTACCCGCCTTCAACTCACTCCCCAACAAGCGGCCTACCTCACCAAACTTCTTCCGACCTCTTTCTCTTTCCAGCTTGAAAGCAAACCTCTTAAACGTTCTGCCAGCTCCAACAAAAACATAAAGGAATCTAATCGTGTTCCTCCTTCTTAACTACGCAAGAAATCCACCAAGGTAAGTTGTTTCTAATTTAAGGATGAGCCAAAACTCTTAAGCAAGAACAGTTCGAGTCGAGCGCAAAAAGGAGCACAGCCCAAGTATATCTAGGAGGTCTAGAATGCAGTGTACTAAAAATATAGCAGCCAAAAGGAATACCGCCGCAATTCATTCGAAAATGTTAGTGAAGCTGTCAAACCCTGCATTCGAATCCTAAATCAACTAAAAAACAACAGAACATCATGGCCATTCAGATAACCTGTTGACCCCATTGCTCTTGGAATACCTCACTACACTGAAATCATAAAGGAACCAATGGACCTATCAACGATCGAGAACAACTTGAGGACGAATCAGTATATCACTCCCACTCAATTTCATGCAGACGTCGCCAAAATAATAAACAATAGCTATACATTCAATTCCTCCAATCCCTAATTCAATAGAATTACAGCTGAGTTCGAGAATTACTACAGAAAAATCACGGCAGAGCCTGGAACTGAATTAAGCAGAAGTTATAGTCAGAATGAAGTTTATGATTACACTTCTAAAATGGCCTCACTGGAAGTAAAAAAATCAAAAAAAGAGCCGAAAGAGGCTGATTACTCCCAGTCCTCAGGACCATCAATCTCGATGGCCGAGAAGAAAGAGCTTGGACTCAACATCAAGAAATTACCGAAGGAAGACATGAAGGGTATTTTGGATATCGTGAAGGATGGCACAGGAAAACTCATAGGTGAGTTTGACCTCAAGGAGCTAGATCCCTTGATCATCAGAAAGTTGCAAATGTATGTGAAGGAAAGATTAAACGGTGAGAACAAACCTAAAGGCACCAGCGGTGATAATCATAACAACGATATTGAGCAAGAATCATCTTTCGAGGTCAGCGAGGGTGACGAAAGCTAGTGATTGAATTTTAGATAGTCATCTGGATGAATTCATTATCGATTTCAACACTATACTGCATTACTTAATGAATTGCTGTAGTTCTGGAATAAATATTGACTTTTGGTTGATTGTTCAGCATGTTTTATAGTAATTGAGGCTCAATAAAATTATAGGCAAAATATTAGAGATGAACATGATGATAACTGGGCCAAAAAGCTTCGGCACCACCAAAAGAAGTACCTTCCTCTTTATTTCAGAAAGTTTTGTTGAAGATTTCGATCGATAAATACCAGGGCCTGGTGCCTATGAACCCATTAGAATTGACAGGATTGAAAACCCTGAATGGCCGATGGGAACATAACAATAAAGAAATTCCTTCATAGAAAAGCACCGACTCAAATTGCCGGCTCCTAACATTTATCAACCAAACTATGCAGTCATAGATGTATCTTACAGCCTAATGAAGAAAAACCCAATCAGCTATTCTGTCCAAAAAGGAAAGAAAGACTCTAAATCCTCAGAAAGTTTTACTCCTCAACTCAAAGCAGACATAAGCTTAATCAAAGCTCATTACCCACAATATAGCTTCGGCTATAGCATCTAGCAAGACTATGACAACAAATTGCCAGGAGTCGGGTCTTATTAGTTGAACCAACAGCATAAAAGCAGCAGTCTCAATAAGTATATTCAGTAGAGATGTAGAACTCAGAATCATTTCGGAAAAGGAAGACGATCTATACCGCATGGAGAGGAAGGATATTACCCTTCTGCTACCAAGTATAGCACAATAGATTTCAACAGGACTGCCAAGTATAGCTTTCCAAGGACTGAAAGAGTAATCAAGAAGAAGAATGAGGACCCTCCTGGTAAATTCTACGACATCAGACCCAAGAGAAAAGCACCCAATAATAACAGATTTTTTGACATAAAGGCCAAAAAGCGATAGACAATACTCTTTCAACCAAATTAAAACCCAGGGCCTAATCAGTACACACCTTCCAATTTGGATAAAATACCATATGGTGTCATGGAACATTCAAAGCGAGTTCCTCCTGAGCACATACCTGTAGTTGGCTATCCTAGTCCTGACAAATATATTGGAAATTAGGTGCATCAAAGTAAGAAGGGATATAGTTTTTTCAAGTCAGTCAGAGAACTGTCACTGGATTAGAAGCTTGCACCTGGCCCTGGCACCTATGAACCCGGATCGACATTCAGAACAACAGTAGGTGGAGCTATAGCCAAAAACCAATAAAAAGAGAAAGACCAAACGATTTTGGTAAGCCCTGGAGCCAATCATTACCGACCTAAAGCCAACATTACAAGGCCTAATGCAAAATCAACCATAGTTTTCAAAAGTGAAAGAGTTGATTTCAGCAAAACTATCACTGGAGCCATCGGTCCGGGACAGTACGACTTAAAATTTGATAATTCAAAAGGCGAAGCAGGCAAGATAGGTTCAAGTAGAAGACCTGAACTCTACTCAGGGTCAACAAATGTACTTCTCTAATCTATTAAGCCTGGAGTTGGATACTACGATATTTCTTCACCAATCGGTCGGCTTCCTAAATACTATACATCTCCAAAAAAGATGACCGAGACTGGCTACTCGGCATTCCATGAAAAACTAAAACTAAAAATGGTTGAAAGACAGCGTAAGAAGCAACTTGAGTAGTAGAAAGAAGTTCAACTCTAAGGATTGAGTGAAAGAGCAAGTGAAGATGTTATGACTAGCAAAAATGTAGAGAAATTTGAGAGTCAATGATAGGAAAATAATAATTTTCATTAAATATCAGGATGAAGAGTGCCGTAAACACCACCCGAAGCTTTATAATATGCTTATTCTCCTTTTCTTTCATATCTCAATAAAGTATCGATTCCTTCAGTCCAGTGTATTCTTTCCATCTAAGGTGATGAAGGTGATGTGAATCTTTGCCCATGATGTCTCTCATGGCTGTTCCGTGCCCTATAGCTGTAGATCTACCCCCTTGGATTATTCTCCCTAATGGTATAGTTAGTCCATGATACCTTTTTCTATCTGTTATCGACATTTATCTGCTTTTAGAAGATGAGTTATTCGTACAAACTTTTTATTTTTGCGGTATATCGATCAAGCTTGTTCTCTAGTTACTCGACGTATTATTTGAGCTACCTGCTTTCAATGTAGTTGTCTTGTTTGAATTATTTTATTTTTTTGAGGTAGTATTAGTCATTTCTCCTCAAACTACGGTTCTATTCCCTGAATTTTTAATTTTACTATTTCAATCTTTCATTCTCCAATTTCAAAAGTTCGATCTCATCTCTATATTAGTTCAGCTCATTTTTATTTTCTTTCTGAGGTCTTACCATCTCAGTGTCCTCCATATTATTTAAAGTGAGTTGCTCTTTCTTCTTGCCTACCTTTGCACCTTTTCTCCTATCGTCGATATAAAACACCTCCATCAATGGTTCCTTGCCTTTGGTTATTCTTTGATGAAGTGCCAATCTACTTTTCTGCTGGTTTTGGTTGAGATCAATGCAAACCTCAGGTAATGATTTTTTAGGGTTTTTCAGACTAAAACTGGCCGTGACAGCTTCATAGCTATTTCTTTTCCGAGAGTGGAAATGACCATTTTTGTCAGTGGAATGTTATTTCATCTCTAACAGAAATATATGAGAACATCATTGATAGTATTCGATCAGCTCTTTCTTGAAATAATGTTTCAGGTTCTCAAGGGTTAAATTCTCTTCTCCGACCTCGAACTCCATTTCCAAAGGTTTACGAGTGAACTCCATTTCCTTACGCCTGCATTACGTGAAAAATTCATGCTAAAGAGCCTACTCCACGCTGGCTCGACTACGAGGATCAAAGGTCATGGTTCTATCCAGCAAATTAACAACAGGTTTTGGCATTTGGGGGAACATATCTTAAAAACCTTTCTTCTGACGGCATTCGATGCTCTTTAAATATTGTTTGGCATTTTCGTCGGAAAGGAAATTCATATCTTCTGCAGTCGGTTTGCCTAAAGTTGAGAGAATCATAGCCAGTTGGTCGTTTCTACCCTGAGGGTAACCGTCTGAATAAATTGATGTGTACTTTTGTAGATGACTTGAAGAGTGTTGGGAGACACAGGATAGCAGTATTTACCTGGAAATAGAGGAAAACGGTGTACCGCATCTGAGCAAACAGATTTTTGCATTTTTATCAGTTAGCCAAAAATACAACCGACTGACCAAACGTCGATGGGTTTGCTGTATCCTTTCTCGAGCAGAATGACCTATGGTGCACGATACCAACGAGTCGTCACTCTGAGGGTCAACTTGATCAGAGGATTATTCATGTTTTGCATTCGCTTTATCTTGGACTCAGTGGAGATCACTTCTTCTTTTTCTTGAACCACTGGAGCTTTCGTGTTCTGTCTCTTCAAACCTTTTTTTTTTGCTTTTCCCTATTCTAATTGTTTCTCGGGCGAAGGAGGTTCAGGTACTTTCTATTTCTATACCTTTTGGAGATTGGCACTTATATTAGCACCTGTAAACTCAACTACTTCCTCTTCTTATTCTGGCTCTTTTTCTTCATCACTTTTTTAATCATCAACAGGTGTCAACTCTTCAATGATTCTGGCTAATCCAAAATCACAAATTTTGACAACAAGTCCCTGTCCGTTGATGAGCACATTCGCTGGTTTGAGATCTCTATGGACTACATTTGCTGAATGCAAGTATTTGAGTCTGTATGTTATGATGCTTACCCGCAGAGTATTTGATACATGATGAAGCGAACATCTTCAAGTTAGAAAAAGATGTTACTGCTTTTGAAGACCTTCTGCAAGTCGCTATCACAGAATTCGGTAATTAGGTAGATCTGATTGAAGTCTTATAGTGTTTGTTTTTTGGGAATGAGAACCTCGATCATTCGGACAATGTTAGGGTGTCGACAATTTTTCAGAAGGACGATTTCTCTAAGAATACGTCTGGTTTATGGAGGAGTTTGGAATAGGTTTACAATTTTTTTGATGGCAACATAGGAGTTGTCGCTTTTCCTTGTTGCTTTTGCCACATATCCATAAGATCCTTTGCCGATAATCTTCTTGACTCGGTATCGATCATTGAAATCCTCAGGTGGGAAAAGTTCATTGACTGGATTTGAAATCGGCTTTCCCTTTACCCCAGAATTGCCTGCCTCCATTCTATATTTATATGAGTTTGATATGAGATAATAAAATACCAGTGCCATGAGATTCAACCTATTTATTTCTATCCTTGCCTCTGGTCGATATTAAGTTGACTGTATACTATTTTTATAAAGGTTTAATATTTTTACAAATCGAGAAGTCATATGCATAATATAAAGAAGGATCAGTTTTCGGATAAGTGCTTGAGAGTTCCTGCCTCTGCGAGAGATCTTCTTAACCTTAGAGTTGGCTCAGCCTATACGAGCTCTTAAGCTTCATCTTAGAAAGAAAGGAACTGCATTGATACCTTGATCGATTTCGATGATTTGATATTCTGCCAGCAAGATTCCTCTTTGCTGTTGAGCCATTTGTGACTGGGTTCCATCATTGTAGATATATTTTCCTCAACACAGTCCCTCACATCTTCGGCAAAAGTAACCTTTCTTTCGATACGAGGAGAAGGATGTAGAGACTCGTTTTTCAGGAAATTGATAGCTGGATGGCATTCCTATTCAATTTACTCTTTGGTATTGGTTGGAAAATTAGATTCGCTAATAAGTTTGATGGTGCTATTTTCTTTTTATTCTTCAAGAATATTCTCTGAGAATTCTTAGCCTTGAAGGTTTTTTCTCTTCTTCCTTTCGGGTTTTCTTTTGATGAATCTTAACAGATCATCTCTGCCTTCTTTGAAGTAATAGTTTGCAAAGCAGGGCCCATCTGAAGATTTAACTTTACTAAAGTTGTACATGTTTAGCTATGTGTTAAAAGTTGTACCTGTCGGATGAAGCTTTAGTACTTGTGGTGCCTGAAATATCTGGGGAGGACCTC
>Ga0100378_1002336_pt1 | contig 18999 bp, 20 predicted proteins | sample CryGeymeta201502_FD_81535 | JGI IMG/M metagenome (GOLD analysis project Ga0100378, IMG submission 81535) | Groundwater microbial communities from Crystal Geyser aquifers in Utah, USA - Crystal Geyser metaG 2015-02 | ecosystem: Environmental > Aquatic > Deep subsurface > Groundwater | place: USA...
AAGTTATCTTTTATATTTTTTATATCCGACATTCAATTAATTATATTATATTATAATTGACATTAATTATAGTTTTATTAATAATTTATTTTTGTAGAATAATTAAAACAGTTTATAAATATTATATAAAAATAAAAAATAACAAGATAACAATATATCAATTGGGGATTGGGGATTGGGGATTGGGGATTGGCCCAATCCCCAATCCCCAATCCCCAATCCCCTTTTTATATATTTTCATAAATGTATTTACTATTTAAACATAAATTATATTCATTATTTTATTAAATAATTTTACTAAATTATTTAAATTAAATTAAATTAAATTAAATTAAATTAAGTAAAGAAAATAAGTATTATAGATGTCAACTAACAAAGATAACAAAGATTATAAAGATTATAAAACTAACAAAGATAATAAAGATAACAATGATTATAAAACTAGTAAAGACAGCAAAGATAATAAAGATAATAAAGATAATAAAGATAATAAAGATAATAAGGATAATAAAGATAATAAGGATAATAAAGATAATAAGGGTTCCTTCAATAACTTTAATGAATATGAAGATCATATAGATTCTATTATAAATCAATATAAAACACGTAATAATAATTTATTAAATAACAGAACTTCAATCTATAAAGAAAACTAGAAAAGATATAACTAGTGGAGATATTTACGATAGCGATATCAAGGAAAACCATAACAACAATAATGGTAAATATAAATATAAATAAGGAAGAAAGAAAATCTTACTCTATACCATCTAATTCAATAAATGTAGAAAATACTATTAATACAATAAATACTTCGGCGATCAGTGAAGGAAATAATAATAAATTTAATTTTAGCTTGAATAAAGAAAAAGTTAGTGTAAAAGACAATGTAAAAAGTATTGATTATACTAAAGAAAAAATATATGATAATAATAATGATCATTATATTAATGATAATACTGTTGGTAAAAATCAGCATCAAAATATAGATAATATTAGGCAAGATTATAAAAGTTATAATAGTAAGAGTGATAATGTTGTTAATTCACCAGAGCATATTCTTAGTAATAATAGAAGCTATAATTATTCTATTCCATTATTAAGCAATATAAATACAAATAATATACCTAATTTAAGTCAAAATATTTCTCATAGCAGATCGGCAGATTTTACCCATAATATCAATCAGAATAACAATAACAATCACAACAATACCAATAATAATACTAATTATAATACACAAAATAATAAGAAATATAATAATATCACCAATAACGAAAATAAATTAGAAAAATCGTTTGAACACCCAAAATCGACATCACCAATTAAGCCATATAAATTAGGAATACAAAATCAAGAACTGTTACGAAAATCAACTTCTCCGAACAGGCTTCAAGAAGAAAATTATATACTTGGCACAAACTCCTCAATACAAAACACTAAAAAATTAAATCAAACTTACTTAAATGATTTAAATTTCACGTATGAAAACAATAAAATTACTCCTAAGCAAGCTAAATCAAGTAGTAATACTCATGATAACAACCGAGATAATAACCGTGACTTTAATGATGTTACTTTTAGGTCTCATGATAACGAATCAATTGATATAGAGAAAGTAGATAGGGTAGATAGAGTAGATAGGGTAGATATGGTAGACAGGGTAGATAAAGTAGATAAAGTAGATAGAGATGAAAGGGAAAATACTAATCCTAAATACAATTTTCATAAGATAAATACAGGTATAGGGAACTCGGTTAGCAATAATATTGCTAATAATCCTAGTCATACTCATAGTGATATTTTAAATGATTATGAATATATTCCTAAAGATTATATAGGTAATATTGGTAAAACAAATAATATTAATCCAACAAATACAAAAGAGTCTATACATAATAATAAAAAAAAGTCAAATAGTAATAACGATGATAAATATGATAATTATGATGTTCAACTTAAATTCAAACTTTCTATTTTAGAAAATGAAAATCAAGAAATTAAACAAAACTTAAAAGAAAAAACAGAAGAATTATATAAAACTCTGTATCAAGTAACAAATTTAGAAAATACAATAAATAAATATAAACAAGATTATAAAGAGTTAAATATAAAATATGAAGAAAGTATAAAGTCTAGATCAAAATCATCAAATAATACTGGGAGCACAGATCAAGAAATAGTAGAATTAAAGAATAAAATAAAAGACATGGAGAAATTTTATGATAATGCAATTAATGAGTAATATAATAAACATTAAATATTACTAAACATTTACTAACATTAGAAACGAAGCCAAGATAAATAATTTAGAAAAAGAAAATGAGTTTAAGGAAGATATAATCGAAAAGTTTATTAAATTCATTAATAAATATTCAGAGTATGTTAAAAATGACGAGGAGTCATTTCAATCAAGTAGGAAAATTAACACAATTATTTAAATATTTAAATACTTATTCATATTTAAATTATAATAAATATAGAAAACATTGAAGATGTTATTGATAAAATTGATCTATTTTTTGATAAGTTAATCAATGATCTTTTTATATTGAAGCAACAATTTGAAAATAAGGATAAGGAAGTTAAGAAAGAGAATAAAGATAAGAAAGATAAGAAAGATAAAAATATTAAGAATAATATCGATACTAGCAATGCAAACAATGCAAACAATACTAGCAGTACAAACAATACTAACAATACAAACAATACAAACAATACAATTGATATTAAATCACCCATAAAGCTTATTGATAAAAGCACTTCAACAACAAGTGAAATAGACGAAAGTGTAATTAAAAAACTAAATGAAAAAGTTAACGATTTAAAAGTAGAAAATACAATATTAAAGTAAGAGATAATATCATTATATAATATTGCATAATATATCTTAACATAACATAACATTACATAATATTTTATTAGAAATCAAATAGACAAACTTCTAGAAAAAAAGTCTAAAACTAAAAAAGATAAAGATAATACTAAAGATAATACTAAAGAAAGAGACAAATCCTTAAACAAAATTAAAAAGTCTAAAAAGTCCGAAGAGACCATTAACCTAACAACAAAACCTAAAAAGGTAATCAAAAAAGATGATAAAGAAACTAAAGATAATATAATAACAAAGGAAACAAGTTCAAATAACGACTATAAGAAAGTACCAAATTTCGAAACAATTCCGCTTAATAATAAAGCTATTAGGAATGCAGTCAGCCCTACTCCTACAAGTCACTCTGGATATAACACAGGAGGAATCGGTCCTGGAATTGGTATTACTAAATCAATAGAAAATGATGAGAGAAGTATAAAGAAAAAAGGTCAGACTACTCATAATAGTAGTAATAACATTAATTATACTCAAAGTACATTGCAAAATACACAAGCAAATAATAATACTTATAATAGTACTATTAATAAGCAAACAAAATTAAATAAAACAAATAATAATGATTATTCAACTGATTACTCACAAATTGAGAATTTAAAATTGAAAATAAGAGATTTGGAAGGAAAGATAACGGAAATAAATAAAGGTATGATTATATATTAATTTTGGTAATTTTGTTTAGAAAGTAGAAATAATTCAAATAATTCTTTTGAGGTCAATGATAACTTAGTAAAAAATCATCAGTTTAATCAGTTTAATACAACGGGAAAGGAAACAAAAAATATGAAGATAACAAAATAAGTAATATATTAGAAAGAGAAAATAATATAAAATAATTTAAAAGAAATTGAATTAAATTGAATAATTTATTATAATGTTCAACTATTCAATAAATCAATAATTCTATATCATTTAATTTTATAATTATAACTTATTTATTAAATTAATTAACATAACACATACTATAACTTTTTAAAATATTTTTTAACATAATATAACTTTATATAACATTTTATAACTTATTTATAATTTAAATTAAATGGCTGATATTAAAGCAATGAGAATTTTCTGCGCAGAACAAATCGAAGTTCCAACTGAACTACCAGACATATTAAAAAACTATTCTAAATCAGTAATTAGAGCCAATCCAGAAGACATAATAGACTTTTCAAGAAAATACTTTGAAGATTTATTAGAAGAAAGGAAGAAGGGTTTACCCGACTCTGAACAAAAGCTCGACACAACAGCCAAAAAATCATAAAAGAAATAATTAAATACTAGTAAATAACTATGCATTATCAAATATAAAATTATGTAATCAATATAAATAGAAAATAAAATTGGCTTACTTATAACACTGCTTAATTAATCATATATTTATATTATATTAGTAATTAATTGATTTTAATTGTATTTAACTAATATTTTAAAGTAAATAATATAATACTATTTAGTTGTTAATTAATACATATAAACTAAAGGATATTATATTAATTTATAAACCAATATCCCATTCCGTAAAATGTTACTATAGCAAAGTAGTCTCTAAAGAAAGAAATAGTTGCGTATACTACTTGTAATTTAGACCCGTCGATTTCTTGCCAGTTGACAGGTACTTCAGTAATTGGGATTTTAATCTAAAATATTATAAAAAAGTTATTATATGAAGAAGTTATTATATGAAGTTATTATATTATAATTAAAGCTATTGTATAGAACTTATCATATGGCTAATTTGTAATTTATTATTTATTATTTAATACTTACTTTTGTGCGATATGTAAAAGTTCAACATCAAATGCCCATCTATTTAAATGCATATTTTTAAATATATTCCTCATACTTTTTCTTCTAAATAATTTAAAACCACATTGGGTATCCTTAATATTTTTAATTCCAACCAAATTTTGGACAATTAAATTATTTCCGTGCATTAATATATTTCTATACCAAGCTCTTTCACTAACAACTTTTTCTACTAAATGATTTCTAGAGCCAATAACGACACAATCATTGTTTTTAGTGGAAGCTACTAAGATCTTTTCTAATTTTTCGAATTCTCGAATATCTGTTGCACCATCTGCGTCTAGCATTAGTATTATTTCTCCTTTAGCAAGTTTCATTCCCTGTATGTTAAATTAATTAATTATTGATTATTGTTATTTACACTTCTAACTGCAAAACCTTTTCCACCATTTTTTGTATATGTTACTCCTGATATGTCGTGATTTGGAAATTTATTAACTATAATTGTTTGAATTAGGTCCCATGTTTTATCTTTAGAGCCATCATTTACTAATATCATTTCATATTTTATTTTCAAAGAGTCAAAATATTTAGTTGTTTCTTCAACCATTCCTCCTAATCTTTTTTCTTCATTATATGCAGGAACAATTAAACTTAATTTTATATTATCAGTTGCAGATTCACTTTCAATTGGAAATTTTGCTAAATTTATAAGTTTTCCTTTTGTGAATACTTTTCTTTATTATTAATAAAAATTAAAATACAATTTATAATCTTCAGAAGTTTCAGCGATTTTATATTCAGTATCGGCAGTATGAATTACAACTAAATAAATGGAAATTGCTAATAATATTAATTGTAAAAGTAAATCATTTATAGACATTTTAATTAAATAAATATAAATTAATAAAGAAAGTAATAAAGAAATTAATAAACAAAATAAAAAAATTAATAAAGAAATATAATATTATATTAGAATATATTAATATAGAAATTAATTTTTATAGAAATATTATAAAATCATATTATTACTATTATCTATTATATTGCTATTCCTCCTAGTAATATAGTAATAATTGATTAATACAATATAATTATTGGATTTATTATTAAATGATCATATTTACATCATCTAAATAATGTTTAGCCTCTTTAGTAGCCTCTATATCTGGAATTTCTCCTGTCATTTCGTTATTAATATTGTCGGCACTCTCTACATTTTTGATTTCTTCTTTGCCTAAAGTATCTACTTTATCTACATTATCTTTATTGCCTTCATTATGGGCTTGATCTAATAATAAATACTTAATTATAAAATATACTTGTATTAATTGCTTCTGGGACTATATCTTGTTGATCAGATATCGTTAATTGAGTTGTTTGTTCATTATTAATAAATTGTTGTTGGGGATGATACTCGGGCTCATACTGTTGGAGCTGAGCTACTAGATGCTCGTGGGGATGGGGTTGCTCAGATTGATAAGGATGCCAATGTTCAGGTCCCTTATGATTTCTTGGTTCTGGATGAGATTCAATAGTTTCTACAAGGTTTGCTCTTTCATTTTGTATATTCTGCACATTCTGCATATTAACATTTTTATTTGAATGAGATATAATGTTTTCACTATGATCATTTTCATTTAAATTGTTATCAATTGTGTTTTCAACATGACAGTTCATAATATGGTTATCATTATTATCGTCATAGTTCATATCAATATTAATATTGTTATTATTCAATAAGTTGTTTTGGTTTTGGTTTTTTTCACTACTATTGTTAGCATCGTTAAATAACGCTTGACTATAAAGTTAATTAGTTATGTTATATTAAGTTCTTATAAGTTAAATTATGTTTATTCTATATATTATAATTTACTTATTAGATAAAGGAATGATTGGATTAACTTGATTCAAGTTATTTGGGAAAATCGAACTATTAAAATTATTGAATAAGTTTTGAAAAGGATTAGAATCGTTATTCATATTAGGGATATCTTGAGTATTGTTATTCATATTAGGTATATTAGGCATGGGCTGCATAACAGGACCAGTGATATTCCCCATGTTTCCTATATTATTACCCATTTTCCCCATGTTTCCCATATTATTACCCATATTACCAAAATTTGGGTTATTACTAATAATATTATTTAAATTTAGCATAGGGTTATTCATATTCAACATTGGATTATTAGCGTTTGCATTTTTTAAAAGATTATATGAGTTAAATATTTGATAAAGAAATGGGTTTTCGTTATTAGTGTTATTAGTGTTATTTTGGTTATTAGTATTATTTTGTTGGTTATTATAATCCTGAGTTTGTAAGTTAGACATAAAATTCCTATTTTGACTTAAATTATTCAGCATTAATTGTAATGCATTAATGTTGTAATTATTATTGATGTTCTTGTTATTAAGTAAATTCCCGAACATATTATTATTGTTATTGCTATTACTGTTGTTATTGCTATTTTTGCAGTTATTTAAATAGTCACTAAAGTTAATCGCACTATCTGTTTTATTTTCTGGATTTTTGTAATCGTTACTAGGATTCTGATTAATATTAGCATTGTCATTATTCTTATTTTCAATTTGATTTAATTCTTCATTTAAATCATTATTTAAGTTATTTTTAAAAGCACTATCACCATTTTCTTTATGTGTTTCAGCATGTTCCTTATTTAAGTTTTCTTCATCCTTACCCTTTTTACCCTTACTTTCATTACTAGAACTACTATCACTAATTTCATTGCTTTCATTGCTACTATCGTCTTCATTTGAGACGTTACTATCTACACTATTATTGTTTGAATCTTCCTTAACTTCTTTATATTTACCATTTACTTTACTTTTCTCCATTCCATCCATTTCATCCTTTCTATTATCATTATTATATTCGTCATCCATTTTATCAGACTCAGTTTTGTCAGAAAAGACCGATTTTCCATGATCAACATTAAAGTTATCAACATCGTACTTATCTTCAAAGTCATTTTTGCTTTCTTTTATTTTATGTTCATCTCCACTATTATTACTGTTTATTGTAGCTATATATTGCTTTATTGTTGTTACAATATTGTTTCCTTCTGGCTTAACTATAATATTTTGACCTTTAACCTTAAGATAATTTAAATCTTTATAGCATCCAGATATGATTTTTTCGTTTGTTGTTGACATTTTTGTTAGTTGTTCGATATAACTGTTTAATTGTTCTGCTTTTTCTGGTTGAGTATCTTTTATTTTAGGTATGATATTTTTTAGGATATTAGTAATGTTATCAATTCGTTCTTGACTATCTTTTTGTGTTTCGTTTAATTCGATTATAGGCTTTTCTATTTTACTAAAGAAATAAGTTGTATATATTTTGTTAATAATAGAGTTATATTGAACCCAGAATAGTTCTTTTTTTAGCTCAGAAAAATACTTCTCAAGTTCGTTTAGTTCAGAATTATTCTTTTGAATATTTTGATTATTTATACTATTTTCATTTTTTGGACTGTGATTTTCTCCAGAGTTACTAAAATTCATATTAAAGGAGTTAATGTTTTGTAAATTTTTCATCATAATTGCTTTGTTTATCAAATCTGCTTGAGAAATATTATTATTGTTAGGATTACCAAATTTATTTTGCTGATATAAAAGAGACGAGTTGGTAGGAATATTTAGACCTTTCGGACCATTAAGTAAGTTATTATTAAAGTTATTATTCAAAGTTGGCATCATATTATTTTTTGATTGCAGTTGACTTATTATTCTGTTTATGTTCTCAGTAGTTAATGAACTTAAATCATTACCAGGAGACTTACTGTTATTGTTTTGGTTTTCAGACTTTAATTTTTCAGCTAATATATTAAGAATATAAGCTTGCGGATGATTTTGAAAGTTGTTAAGAGAAGGATTAGGGTTATTAACATTACTAAAATTATTCAATTCATTAGAATTAATATTACCATAAAATGGACTACCAAAGTTATTATTATAGTTATTAAAGCTTGTTTGTTGAAAAGGCTGACTTGGAAAATTAAACGGCTGCGGAATATTATTGATGTTAGTAATGTTCGGAATGTTTGGAATATTACCCATATAATTAGCATTAGCATTACTTGGAGTTATTGGGGACTTCTCAGAAAATCTTACGTTTCCCCCAATATTATTTTGAAGTAGCTGGTTAAAAGGCTGATTACCTGTATTATTATTCATGTTCCTGTTATTATACATCATATTATTGTTTTTAAGATGATGCTGAAACTTATTAATATTGTTTACTTCATTTTCATTATTGTTAATATTGTTAATTTTATTTTTGGTATTTAATGATTCAATAATATCGTTATTGACAGATTTTTGTGTTAAAACTTTTTCATTTAATTTCGTTGAAGAATTATTATTCGAAATCTTTCCGACCGTATCTGCACTATTAATTATAGGTTTTAGCTCTTTACATTCTTTATTTTCTTTTATTTCTTTGTATCCTTTCAAATTCATGTTTTTGACTAACATCTCTAAACCTGAGTACTCTGTTAAATTTAAATCTATACAGTTTTTGCAAAAATACTTAGCCTTTTTAAATATGTTTGAGTCATCTTCTTTGATTTTTGAATGTGATTCGCAAAAGCATTCCAGTCGTTTTTTGTTAATAATAAAGTTTTGATTTTTGGAGTTGTTAATACTGAATATAGAATCATCACCACAATAATACTTCAAATAAGACAAAAACTGACTTAACGATACAAACTTAAATATTCCTCCTTGTACATACGTATCATTCTTGCAAAATATACACTGCTTTTTAATAACCTTATTTTTAGTTCCTCTAATCTCAACTTTATTAAGTAAGTTCTGCATATCACTATCCTTTTCTTCATTTACATTATTTTCTAATATAATGTTGTTATTACTTTCATTATCCTCATCAAACCCTTCTATTGATTCATCCTCTACTATCTCAAAATTATCTATTTTAATCACACCTAATCCTGTTTCAGGTTCTATGTTTATACTTTTTTCAGCAAAATTCTTACATCCGCTACATTTACAAATACCTTTACAGGAGAAACATACCCATTTTTCTCTTTCCTTAGATGATCTTAGATTGATAAAAGTCTCTGAAGGCTTTATTCCTGCTCTTTCCTGTAAGACATAAAATCTTTTAATACAATTATAGCAGTAAGATTCATTGCAATTTGGTTTAGTACATGATAAGGATTTTGATGATTTTAATATTTTGTGGCAGTGGTGGCAAGGCTTGATTCCGCCGTAGCCGAGAGATTCGGTATTGAACGTTTGAGAATTTCTTACTAAAAAATAAATAACGATCATTAAAGTTTGTATATGTATATATGTGTTATATATGTTAATTTACAATATATTTCTTTTATCTCAGGTGGGGGACTCATTGTTTCATATATTCTATCCATATCGAGGACAGAAATACAGTCATCGTTTGATGTTATTTTCTTAGAGTTTGGAGTGTTAACTTCTTCAAGGAGTGTATCATCTTTACATTCTTCTGATATCTCTTCATCTTCTACAACCTCTATAATATCTTCTTCATTATTAGCTGATGATTCTTTTATCTCTGAATCACTTTATTAATAATTAGTTTAATCAGTTAAACTTTAAATATTTATAAAATTAAAATTATTAAATAATTAAAACTAACTTTATATTATCAACTTCTTTTTCTTTTTCTTCTTTTCGTACAAAATTTGAAGTTATATTATTGTATAAATTAACTTGTTGCTCAATTTCTGCTCTAGTTCTCTTCTTCTTAGTAAAATAAAACTCATCGAATTCAGATTCATCTTTAAAATCATAAGTCTTATGCCTAAAAAGTAAAAATGGTTGAATTTTAAAGGAAAAAAATAATTATTTTAATTAAAAGTAACATCAGATAAGTAAACAAAGTTATTTTATTAAGTCTTACCTTGGTTGTTTTATTTTGTTTTTCATACAATCTTTACAAATGTAAGTAGTTGGTTTTATTTTACCAACATTAATGTCTTCTTCTAAAGCTACACAACTTGAACATTTTGAATTTTTACAGATTATGCATGCGTAAATATTGCATCTAGACTGAATTTTTTGACAAGACGGACATGTTACATTATCCCTTTTAACATTTTGTTTATTGGAATTTAATGTTTCGGAGCAAAAATTGGGTTTAATAGTAGCTTCGATTATAGGTAAATGATCGTATTTTTTATCCGCCGCAAAAGAACTTCTAGTTTTTTTGATAATTATGTTTTCAACCTTCGTTATATAGTTAATAATACTTTTTCACTACCAAGTTTTGATTTTTGTGCACGAACAGATAAGTCTCTACTCTTTTGTTCTTGATTAATTTTTATATTTTCCATATCTTATTATATAAAAAATAATAAAAATTTTATTTAAAAGTTAAAACTATAGGTAAGTTAAAATATTAAAAGCAATATTAATTATTATATATATATATTAAATACTTAATTTTGAGTAAAACTATTAACGAATAAGAGTCAATATTAAGAGCTGTCTTTATAGAGTTTGTAATATAATATTATTTAAAGTTTATTAGAATAATGACAGCATTATAAACTTATCCAAAATCATTGTGAATATAATAATTATAGTTAATAATATTTTAGCTTTTATTATAAATGCTAATATAAATGTTAGTATAAATATCAAAATATTTACTATTATATCAATAATTATGCTATATAGCATAATTCTCTACTTCTTTTGTTAATTAGTAATCTATAAAAAATGCTTTAATTGAAAAATACTATAAGTATTATTAGTATGTGATCTTGCTTAAATAAAACAAATAAGACGAATAATGGAATTAATTCTAAGATAAAATTTGCATATAATTATAATTTATATAATTTCATATTTATTGAATTAATAAACTAATGAATTAAGATGTATCTTTAATTCACTTTAGTAAATATAACAAAATAATATGTATCTTTAAGAGTAGGAAGTTAATAATAATGAAATGAATATTTTTATTAAAAATGATGTTTCTATTTTATTTGAAAATTACTCTTCTTTCTTACATATTTACTAAAACATTTATATTTTATAATTTATTTATTGTATTATTGAAAAGTATTCTTTATATTATATTTATTGATTAGTTATAATTAATTAAATTTAATTTATATTCAAATATGAAAAAAGACATAGTAGAACATCAAAGTATTTCATTTGAAGGTCCTAAAGGAAGTCAAGAAAAGCTTGAAGAAGAAACTCCTAAGTTTAAAAGTTCTGGTAAAAAAATATTAGACTTTGCTACACAAAAGTTTATGATAAACTCAGCAAAAAATTATAATAACATGAAAAATAATATGCTTTTTGAATGTTCTAAAATATGCTTTAATAATTTCACAACATCTGAACTTACAATTGGAGAAAAAGATTGCTTAGATAACTGTCAGCATAAATATTTTTATTCATATGCCTTATCAGAACAATTTTCAAATAATATTACAGAAGAATTAAAAGAAAATAAAGCAAATGAAAATGCAAAATTAACAACAATACTAAATAATGCTCAAAATAAATTAAGTTGAATAAAATATGTTATTAACTATAATTAAGTAATTAATATAATAGAATACATTTCAAAGCAAATAAGTATATTATAATTTTCTTAATTTTATTATTAATAAGTAGAATTTATAAACAAATTATTATATTATTTTATCAAATATCCTTTTTTGTTTGTTGTTTGTCGACTTCCATCTAAATTCCAGCAAGCATTCATTTGTTGGGAAAATTTGGAATCGTCGTCAATAGACATAGATATGTGGTTATAGTATTCGGTAAACTCTTCTATGGTTACTTTTCTGTCTTTCGTTTTGCCTCCGTTCTAAAAATATTAGATTATTATTAAGATATATTTATAAATTATAATAAATATAGATAGTAATATTGTAATTATAAATACCAATAATGAGAAATGATGTTCGAAGGTATCTAAGAATTCTCCTAGTATTTCATCTTCGGTTTTTTTTCCACTACGTACATCAGGATGGTTTTTAGCGTTGTAAATACCTCGTAAATCATCTACTTCTAAAATCCCATTTTTATTCTGATCCAACCTTTCAAAAATCTGTTTTACGATTTTCTTTCTAAAACCATTCATCTCACCAATGATACCATGTAAAAACTCCTCATAGTCAATCTCACCACTTCCATCACTATCAAAATAAGTAAATAGTCTTTTAACTTGTTTATTATCAAGTCCCATTCTATAATCACTACAAAACTTAGAGAATTCGCTAAAACTTAATGTTTTACTATTATCATCATCACACATAGCAAAACTTCTTCTAATACCCATTATTCCTCTTGATCCTCTAGCTGCAAGTTTATTTCTAAATATAACTATTTCTTCGTTGTCTAACTTAGAGTCATTAGTGTTGTTAGCTTTATAATTATCATTTTTACCACTTGATTTATTATTGAATTGATCGTCAGTCCCCCAAGGCGCTTGACTTCTACTGGGAGGGTTAACAACCCGTTTAGAATTAGAAGATCTATCTGGAGTTACTGATCGATTATTGTTTCCTATAACGTTATTTTGGAAGTTGTCGTTTCCAGGTCTAACTTTTGTGGGTGTTTTTGATCGTGACCCGAATCCTGTATCTTCGTCGTTTTTCCAAGATTTTCCGTATGACTTATTATCAAGATTCCAAGCATTGGTTATCATTGTTTCATAATACTCATCACTATCAATCGAACAAGAAACACTGCTGTAATAATCAAGAAACTCTGCTTGAGTTACTTTTCTATCTCTTATTCCTTTTGTATTTTGGTGATTCATTTCAAAAGTCTCAAGAAACTCCCCATATACGTCTTCTTCCGATTTCTTACCGCTTCTTACATCAGGATGATTTTTGCAGTTATATAAAGTTTTAATTTCATTAATGTCAATAACACCTGAGCCATCTGCATCTAGTTTCTTAAATGCTCTTAGAGTAATATTTTTCCTTCTATCATTCATTTCACCTCTTACGCTATATAAAAATTCCTCATAATCAATCATACCATTTCCGTTTGTGTCTATAAGATTAAATAATACTTTTATTTCATTAGTGGTGATATCGACTTTGAAATCTTTGCAGGCTTTTAAAAATTCATCATATTCTAGGTTATGGTTGTTGTTATCGTCGAAGATTTTAAATTGACGTGCTAGTCCGATGATTCCTTTGGCCCCGCGTGAGAGGAGTCTATCTCTGAATTTTTGTAAGATATAATCGGAGCCTTTAGATGGAGTTTTATTTCCGTCGCCGTTATAGTTACTACTTTTATCTACATCTTGAACGTTAAATATATCGGACTTATTCATATCAGGTTTTCTAAATCCTTTATTCTTAGCATTATGAACAACAGGTTTACTACTACTGCTACTACCATTATTAATAACGTTATTATTATAACTTTGCTGAAGTGAATTTGCATTTTTTCTATTTTTTGTTGAATCATCGCCCCAACCCTTTTTTTCGTTATACTTTGTTGTATTATCATTCATTCTCCAACAATTATTCATCATTACTTCAAAATATTTATCGTCATCAATTGAATTCGAAACATTTTGATAATATTCTACAAATTCATCACGAGTAATAATGTAATCTGGGCTATCACCTGATTGAGCATTATGGTGTGATTCAAAAGTTTCTAAAAATTCCATTAAAACATCTTGCTCAGTTCTTTTGCCGGCTTTTACATCAGGGTGATTTCTTGCATTGTAAACATCTTTTATATCGTCATATTCGACAGTTCCATTACCATTTTTGTCTAACCTATCAAATGCTTGATAGACAAGCTTTTTTCTAAAACTGTTCATAGGTTTCTTATATAAGTTAAAATTTTACTCTTAATTTTGCTAAAAATTCTTCATAGTCTATGAGACCATTTCCATCTCGGTCAAAAGCCTCAAAAGCCAATTTTGTCTCACGATCATCTAATTCAAATCTAAAGTCTTTGCAAGCTTTTTTAAATTCATTTTTATCTATTGTACCAGAACGATCATCATCCATAACCTAATATTTTAATTAATGTTTTTAATATTAATTTGTTATAATTTACTTTGAAATTTTTTGAGATGTTAACCATTCCTCGTACTCCTCTGTCTGATAATTTATCTCTTATTTTTTCAATGATATTATTTATTTCTTCTTCATTGTTGTTATTTCCTTTGCGATTATTTAGTCTAGGTGTAATAGGTTGTCTATCTCTATCGTTTCTATCATTTTGATCGTTGTTGTTAGATCTTGTAGTTTCCTCAGGTTGTTCTCCAGACGGATAAAGCTGTCCTATTAATTCTTTATATTCTAAAGTTCCATTTCCATTAGCGTCATACAGATTAAACAATGTTCCTTGATCTTTTTCATTAATTGAGGTAATTCCAAGAGTAGCTAATGATTTTCTGAACTCTTCTCTAGTTATTGATCCTTAATTTTATTCATTTTTATATACCATCATTATCAAGGTCGAAGTATTTAAAAGCGTTTCTTAGTATTGATTCTTCTGTTTTTCCTTTATGGGCTCTTTGTACTAATTTCTTAATTAATTCCTTTTCAAATCTAATTTATTGTAAAGAGTTTAAATTTACCTGTCTTTTAAAGCTTTGTTGTTGTTATTCATATATATTTTTTATAAAAATAACTTCAAATGTGTATTATTTAATAAATTAATAAGTATTGTTATGTTAATATTAAAAGTTACATAAATAATAATAGTTTTATAATTAATTTTAGTATTAAAATATTAAAAATAGTTTAATTAGGTTAAAAGCTAGTTGTATATTATAAATTAATATTTCTTATATTAAGATTTGTTAATATTGTTAGTAATATTACTGCATTACTTATGTTTATTTATATATTATTAATGTAAAGATTACTTTATTATTATCTATGTAATAATTAATATCTATTTGTCTAATGCATAATTCTGATTTAATGTTGTTTGTTGTTAACTTTTCTAATATGTCTCTTTTCATTACTTAAATAATTTTTAGGAATATTTTCTATAAACTCCTTTCTTAATTTACTACTTACAGAAGATAGCGAAGAGATTGAAATATCAGAGTTAACTTCAGTAAATTTTGGAAGAAAGTCTTGACTGATACCATTTCTATTAGTACTTTTAGTTCTTTCAATTTCTGGGTTTATACTTTTGTTAGTTTTTCTCTCTTTAATTTCTTTATTCTTTAAAATTCTTGATGGATTTACTTTACCATCAATGATATTCAAATTAATATTTCTATTAGCTTCTTTGTTTAGCAATTGTTCATTAATATAATTGTTATTGCTATTGCTAAAAAATGTTCCTAGAATTAGTATATAACATACCTCTAAATAATATTACAGTTACAATCATTATTATTAAGAAAACCACAGAGTATTTTGTTCTTGTAAACATCCACATAATTGATAAGATAGTTAAGTAAATTAGCATATTTGTGATTAAACTAAAAAAGAAAAGTTTGCATAAGCTCATTGAATCAAAGAAATTAGGTTTTATTTCAGGTGTTAGCTTATTTTTATGATGAACTGTATAAGAGTAAAATATTGCGAATACTCCAATAAATAAGAATATTAAGTATATAGTTCTATTCCATAAACTTAGTTTATTTGATGAATTTCTGAGTTCGTCTTTGATATCTGAGATAGTAACTCTTTTGTCAATGAAAAAGTCATAATTGTAATTTTCGTTAGGTTCGGTGTTTGCTAGATAATCTAGAATATCTAAAATTAGTAAGAATTTAGTAAGAAATCATTAAAAATTAGAAAAAAATTAGAAAAAAATTAGTAAAATTATAAAATTTTATATACTTGGTTTAGGATTTGGAATATCAGTTTCATATTTATCAATATGAATTACTTCATTATTTTCTATTTGGTCTAAATCTCTTTTAGTCGCTTTTCCTACTATTGTCGCTATGAAATCAAGATCGTAATGGAAATACTAAAAATATAACTATTACTATTTATACATATAGTATTCTAATCCTTATATCTTTCGAGTTAAAGTTAAAATTCAATGGATCAAATGCTTCAATAGTGTTCTCTCTATCACGAATTATAAAAATATATCCACCTCTTATACTAAATTAAAATATTAATCAATGATTCTTACAAAACTTGAAGGTTTACACTACTACTAATACGATTTACTATAAATTCCTTAAATAAACTTTCAATTTCAGTGTCATTATCTTCGGGATAATACGCAAAAAGATTATTGACATCTGCATATATTTCATTTCTTTCATTCTTTGGTTGAACCCTATCAACTAAATAGTTAAGTTTGGTAGTATCAAACTTATAGTAGTTGCCTAGAATTACCTATAAAATAATATAATATTATTAGTAATAATATTTGTATTAATATATTTAATCTTTACATCTGCTTGATAATATTTTGAAGTAAATACTTTTGGGTCTTCGACTACTGTTTCTTTTACTTCATTCCAGCCTAAAAAGGCAAAATGACTATCTTCGTGATTTCTAAGGAATATATCAGTTTCATTTAGATACTCCTCAACATATAGCTTTATACATATTGTATTATCTGGAAGGTTTAAATGTAAGCTTTGAAGATTGATTAGTCCAGGAATGGATGCAGGTTTATTGATGTTAAGTGTACCTATTGAGAATATTAATATTAATATATAGTGTTATGTAAGTAAGTAGTTAATTATATAGTTATAGAATAGTTATATTCAATATGCTTTGGTATTAGTTATTACTTAGCTTACCATAAATTACATAAACTTTATTTTTGTTATTATTATTGTTGTCTAAATCTATTTTAGCAGCATACATTATTTCTTGAGATTTCTCATTGTTATCTAAAATGTCAAGATATTGAATAAATTTAATTGCGATATATTCATTGTGGATAATTAGTAGTATCGACACAATAATAAAGAATATTCCCATTATAAACATAACTAACGAATTAATATCGCCATGTCTATAAGCCAATGTATGATTTCGTATATAACTTAGTCTAATATCGTTATGTAGTTTAGCTTTATTTTTTTTAAAAGTTGAAGTTGTTGTTGATGTTGATGATGTTGATGATTTATCTGATGTAGTCGTTTCTGAAGTTCGTAAACTTAAATCTCTGTGTTCTTTATTTTGATTTTCTAATTTAGTTGTGGTTGATTTTTTTATTATTTTATATTTGTTTGTTTTAGTTTTTGATTTATTTTCTTTATTATTTCCTTTATTATCAATTGTATTAGTATTTTTTGAATAATCAAGACTGCCATTTAAAAAATTAGAATTAATTAAACTGTTTAAACTTTTATGACGAGTATCATCGACCGAAAATGACGATTTTAAACTTAATATAAGAAGTACATATATGAATAAATTAAACTTCATTTTTATTTATTATTAATTTTGTTTACTTGTAATAATAATAAACAATATTAAACAATAATATATGATTAAAAATTATTAAAGTTAGTTATTTATATTTATATTTATTTTTTATTCTTAAACACACTGTATTCTCCAAATGTTCTTATCATCTCATGATTAATATTCCATTCTAGAGGTAAGAACTTAGGTTGTAAACTATCTAAAAAGAATTTCCTCCATAATCTAATAAAGTCTTCATGTTTAAAGTTTTCTAATATTAATTTTCCGTGTAAGTTCATGTCTTCATTATCTGAGGGATGCTTCCAATTTTTAATTTCCTTTAATAATGGTATGTCAATCTCAGTTATATCCTTCAGAATTTCAAAGCAAGTTTTTTTACTATGATCTACTTTCTTAATGTCAATATTGTCAATATTACTAATATTTTTAGAATTGGATACAGAAGCTTTACCACCACTAAATACCTTTGCAAACAATTCTTTATAAACTTCTTGATTTTTACTATTAATTAAAAATTCATATATTTCTGTTAGCTTATCGTTTTTAATCTCAATAGGCATTTTACTAAAGTTACTATATAAAAACTTTGCTGTGTTAATAATCTTAGTAAGGTTTTTATTCTCGTCAGTTTTTACTATTAACGGCACGTTATACTTTTCACTAAGTCTTATTTTTTCAAGTTCGTATAGCTTATCTGCTTTTTCTTTACAATAGAAACAAATTATTACTACATCATGCGATTTGTGAGCTTTTAATTCGTTTGGGAAGAAATGTCTATATATTGAAGGAATTACGTGGAATCTTGAGTAGTCTTCATCTTCTCCGCAGACAACACATCGATTACTTTTTTCTTTGGTGTAATACTGAGATTCAACATTACCTTCATCAATACAACCCATTTTATTTGGTGTAAATAACAATTTAAATTTTGGAGGCTCAACACTAATTCGATCAGCTAACTTTCTGGCT
>Ga0100378_1002346_pt1 | contig 18974 bp, 27 predicted proteins | sample CryGeymeta201502_FD_81535 | JGI IMG/M metagenome (GOLD analysis project Ga0100378, IMG submission 81535) | Groundwater microbial communities from Crystal Geyser aquifers in Utah, USA - Crystal Geyser metaG 2015-02 | ecosystem: Environmental > Aquatic > Deep subsurface > Groundwater | place: USA...
ATGAAAATATAGGGAATATGCGATACTGATCGAAATCATCATATCACAAACTTCAATTATAGTTTTGGCCAGAACAGTTATTTCCGTCATAGCCTGACCATTTAATCATAAATAATATTTTTAATATGTTATTGGTTGTAAGCCTAATTATCCTTAGTCTCCAGGCCTCCGCTCAGAACCAGCCTGCCCCCGAACAGATCGCCCTTCCTCTCACCGACATCTCCACCATCAATGCCGAACGACAGGGTCTTATTATTGCTGGCAATGACCAGGGAAACCTCATCACCTACAATTCATAGGGGACAGTCGTCAATCTTGAGCAAGTTCATCAGGCTAAAATCATTCTTATCGAAAGAGTGAGACCTAAATTGACATCATAATACGTCACCATCGATGCCAGTGGACTTCTCGTAGTCTGGAATGAGGATTTGTCCGAGGTCCAGCATCAAGAAAAACTGCTTCCTGAAGGTGCGAACCAGGTTTTGGGTCATGCTTTCAGGCAAGATGGAGGAAGACATGCCAGAGTCAGAAAAGGCTATGTTGCAGTCACCGATGGTTCAAAAATAATTGAGTACTACCTCAACGAAAGAAAAGTAAATCGCGAAATCACTGCTGAATCTGGCTAGACCATTATCTCCCTGACCTACCTTGATAGAAATTTGGTGGCATCTGTCGATGGCAAAGGACTCTTTTTGGTTCGTGAAAACTCAGATAAGCTTAAATTATTGGGAGAAAGTGAACACACTATAACCATGCTCAACAACCATGAACAAGAGCACGGAAAGGAGAACGACGGAGTGGCTGTTGAGGGAGGTAACACTATCATTAGCTTCAACAAACATGGCATTTCACACTTCAATATCCTCAATGAACAAGAAGCCACCATCACCTCTCTCACTGAATGCAAGAGCAGAGGCAGAAGAGAAAAGGAAGATCTTATTGTTGTTGGCTACAGTGATGGAACTCTGGAAGTGAGAGCCTACTTCCAGGTCATCGAAAAACATGCCACCAATGCCGCCATTGACACAATTGTCTGCGAGGAAGACTCTATTTTTTATGTCGATCAAGAAGACAATGTCGTCAAACTTCAACTGGACCATTTATTCCACACCCGCTCCAGCAGTTCAGCCGTCACCACTTTCAGCTTCCTGATAGTGGTTGTAATTTGTGTCGCTTACTTCTCGAACAAGGATAAATAAGTCAAGTAGAAGAGAAAGGAGGAGGTAAAGAACATGTACGAGGTTGAACTTCAGGAAAGAGTAAGATACGAACCTCCCACAACAGTTTGATCAGTTATCACCATAAATATCAAGGATGAATGTACATGTCAATAACTTAATACCTATCAATAATCATATTTGATGAAATATCTAGCTTTGCTGCTGCTCGTTGCAGCGATTTTCTGCTTGGACAACGGACAGGGAAGGACTCCTCCTATGGGCTGGAACTCCTGGAACAAATTCCACTGCAATATCAACGAAACACTTATCAAGCAAACTGCTGATCTTCTGGTCAGCACTGGCCTTGCAGAGAAAGGATATAAATATCTCAATCTCGATGATTGCTGGCAGGTTGATAGGAACAAAACCAGTGGAGAAATCATCGAAGATCGAACAAAGTTTCCCTCAGGCATGGCTGCCTTGGGATAGTATATTCACTCCAAAGGCCTCCTTTATGGTCTTTACAGTGATGCAGGATACAAGACTTGTCAGGGACGACCAGGTAGTCTGGGATACGAGAAGATTGATGCTGCAACATATGCCAAGTGGAAGTATATGTATCTTCACTCAGAGTCGACTATCTCAAATATGACAATTGCAATAACGATGGCACTTCCTCAAGAATTCGCTACCCTCCCATGAGAGATGCTCTTAATGCAACAGGTCGACCTATTTATTTTTCTATGTGCCAATGGGGACAAGAAACCCCTTGGGTCTGGGCCTCAGCCGTGGGGAACTCATGGAGGACTACTGGAGACATCAAAGGAACCTACAAGTCTTTTGTCGATATTTTGGATAAGCAAATCACCTTGTCCCGATGGGCAGGTCCTGGAGCCTGGAATGATCCTGACATGCTCTAAGTGGGAAATGGAGGCATGACCAATGATGAGTACCAGTCTCACTTTGCTCTTTGGGCTGCCCTTAAAGCTCCTCTCCTGATCGGATGCTCCCTCAATGGCATTTCTAATGTCACCCTTGGAATTTTGGGAAATAAGGAGGTCATTGGAGTCAACCAGGATCTTCTTGGAAAGCAAGCTGATTTACTGGTGCATGATGGAGGCAGTCAAGTATGGGGAGGTGCCCTTAGTGAGAACAGATTCGTCTATGTCTGCTTCAACCGTCAAGATAAAGCAATGAGCTTCAGTTTGAACTTTAACGATCTTCTTCCATCTCAGAAGCTCACCAGAATCAGAGAGATCATCGACCACCAAGACGTCGAAGTCCCAGCCAACAAGGTCTTCAAGACTAAATCTGTTCGCAGCCACGCTGTAGCGATGTACATCGTTTATTATGAATGATTTGATAGCCAAATGCTGGATATTTTGCCTATTATTTATAGAGACAACATGAGTTATATATATTCCCGCGATGATTGACTAAGATAACTTCGACATCAAAATAATGCCACAAAGCACCGAAGAGCTCCAGTAGCTCCTCACCAACAGTTTCCTCAAACTTGGCAAATCTGCCCCAAGCAAAAAATAGATTTCAATAGCACATGAACAAATTGGACTGGCCATGAAACATCCTGACTTTATCAAAGTTAGTGTAGAACTGCTTCTTCTGCATCAGCATCAACCATAGAAAAAAATGTTTGTAACCCAAATTGTGACCACTTTCACCACCTTCATGAGGCATCAACAAGCCAGGAGTCCTTTGGTTCTCAAAATGAACTACTTTGACCTTAACAACGAATTGCTCAAAATTGCTCTGAATCCTAACATTCAACCTCATTGGAGAGAAGCATTCCTAAAACATTATCCTCAGTTCATTTTCAGCACCGGAAGTAACCTATATTTTAGTTAGTGGAAACAATTCGAACACAAACTGTCAAAGACCTCTGCGAAGCCATGGGCAGAGAAAGCTAGGGGCTCATAAAAGCAGTCAACGATCCAAACTTTCTTCAGTGCAAAGAGGTGCAGCTGTTGTACCTACTTTACCCACTCGTCAAGATTATTACAAAGGGACCCATTGAAACAACTCTGATGAAAAAGATTGTGATGTAATTTCTGAAGCCAAGTTTACTGACTGCTCTGAGATAGGTTCAGGCTCTTCAGCTTGCAATTGACTCTGGGAACTAACAATAGTTCCTCCAGACGTATTTATATGATTATCAAGTATCAAGCCAACAACAAAGATGGTTGAGTTTGTGAAGGACCTCTGTTTGTAAGCTTGCAATAGCAGCCACATGCACTATCTTCAGGAACAAATATATAACGAGAAGACCATCGGGCAATTGATCATCAACTGTTTTTGCCTGTCTCTTCAGCCTAAGCATGGAAAGTTGGTTGTATAAGTCATGATCAAGGTCCAAGAAGGCTCCTAAATTTTAGATGAATTGAACATGATTAAAAAGCACTGTGCAGAGCTGGCCATTAAGCTTATAAAGGAACTGATCGACCTGGAAAGAAGATAGAAACATTAAAAAAAAATAGTAAAGCCCTACTAGTATGAAATATTGACAAGTATCATCAAATTTATTATCACTCATATGGTCAATGTCTTCATCTCTGAAGTCAGGAGCTCTGGATACCCTGAAAAGCCTCTGCCTCATCGAACTCTCTGCAAGTCGTTTATCATACTTCTTTCCTTTATCGTCAGAGTCAAAGCCTTCTACAATGATATGCTTGCCTTGAGAAGCGTTCTCCTTTTGGACCTGTGCCCACTTATTCTGTCTCCTCCTTCCTCACTGGTCATCAAATCCGCCAGAGATTTCATTGGGGCCAAGGAGGACATTCTAAATCACCAAGAGATGGATCTCCTTGAAAACTCTGCAAGCAAACTGATCTAATCCTACATAGACAAAATTGATGGCTCTCTCATTCTCCTCATTAAATCAATGATGGGCCTGATCAACTTTCAGCTTTCAGCCAATCCTAATTATATTACCTCCCTCCATCAAGATTTTGTCGAGTCTTATTTTTTTGAAAAAGTACCTTATTTATCTCAAATCGAGGCTGCCTTTATGGCACTAGCTATTCTGAGTTATATGGTTCCAGGTCGATAAGATGTAGTTATCCTAATAGAGTAACTTTTCAGGAACAGAATAACCTTCATAACCAGCTAGAGCAACCCTGCTACTCTAAAGTGCACCATCAACCTCTGCTACACCTACTACGTTGATGACATCTATAAGCTGCTCTATGAAAAACATGGCATCGGAAGACAGGTGCACCTTCAAATTCTTTAAGAATGCTGTGCCAACATCAAAAGATACACTCAAACTGAAAACATATCAAAATTGTCGAAGGAGTAAAAGATCCTGCTTGAGATAGCTGCTCTAACATCTGCTGACACCTTGAACAACTGCTTGTCTCAGAAACATTTCCTGACTGGAATGTTCAGAATCGATCAAGAGTTTACTGCTGAGCAAAATTAAGAAATGTTCATGAACTTCATCAGGTTTTTGGTGTTCGAAATGCAGTACTGCCTCAACATCGACATGATTGTCATTGTCTGGGAACTTTTAGAATAAAATCTCAAAAGAAGCTTCAGGAAACCAAAAATAGGAAGCCAGTTCCATTACGACTCTGAAGATATGCCTCCTATCCTGAGAAGTTAAGTTTGTTAATTTATCACCAGAGAGACTCTGAAGTTATACGAAAGAGAGGATATACCGGAGAGCACTCTAATGAAAGCCAAAATAATGAAATTACTGGAGTGTATTCTTACTTGCTGTACAGATCCTGATAAAATAATGACCAAAAAGTTTATCGATCTGAAGTTGCCATAAAATCATGAGCTCGACACCATTGACTGTCTCGATATTTATCTTAGGAGAACACTATCAGCAAAAAAGGAAGGAAAATAGCTTAATTTTTAGCACTTGTAGTTAGTGACAGATTTTTGCCTGGGCAAAATATAGTATGCGATAAAGGAACTCAAGATGAAGCCTTTCCTAGGTATATTTATCAACTTGATGCTGATACACAATCCCTTGACTAATAAAATGATCGACCCTTTGGGAAAAGCTCTTCTTGGACTTCTCTAAGACAATGTCAACACCACCAAATACGACGAAAAACTTGAAGATTTCATCAAGTAACTAGCTTATGTGCTGATGATAGGCATCAAGGTTCATTTCAGTGAGGAAAACAAGAACCACTGGGCTGAGTTGGTGTAAGCACTATCTGAACATTGCGCTGAACAATCATCAAAAGGAATGATCCTGTTTTCTTCGCATAGTCCTTTCATCGGAAAGATCCTCACCATGTCGATGGTATGCATCTACCACATGCGCCACGCCAACATAAATACGGAACGACTCAACTTCATTTTCAAAAATACGATCAGTGATGAAAATATGTACCATAACGACACTGAGCAGCACATATTAGCCAGTACTTTGATAAGCCTGCTGGATTCCAAGGAATTGATTGAGGAGAATGATCAATAGTGTATCAATACATTGAAAATTGTCTGCAACCTCCTCTACTCAAGTTTCTCCAGTAAATTACCAAATGGAATGGACTAGGAAGATGCCTTCGGAAGTGACGATAGTGATGACTAGGAACTTCCTGAGGATTAAGGCATTGAGTACAAGCACTATACGATCACCACAAATGAGTACACCATGAGAGAAGATAAGGATTCCTATTTGTTTGCTCTGAAAAACCTGTGTAGAAAGCTACAGGAAAAATCACCTGATTTTTTGAGGAACACAATTGACCTTCTGTCTTTTCCGGCTCAGAAGTTTTTGAAGGAAAAAGTTTACTACTTTGAAGGTTCAATCAATCAAAAAGGTCTCAGAAAGATCATCAAAGTCAAACAGTGATGGTTATGATTGTTTATTTACATATCATTTCAAGAAGTAAGGAACCTCAGCCAGGCCATTCCTGCTGGCAAATACCAAAGCATTCTGAATAGCCTTCAGATGACTATTGTTGTCGAACTGGTATTTCTACAAGTTATCGAACAGCTTCCTCAGCCTATAAAGTAAAGCCTAGTTTGCAAGCTTCTAACTGATGAAGAGATGAGTGCTGAGTTTGTTGAGATAGTTTTCGGTGGAAAATATTTTAAGGAGAAGGTGTTCGTTCGTCTGATGAAAGTGGATAAATTTTTAGCTTGGAAAGTATGCTTTGAACATAAGTCGCATGAAGAAGTTTTTGGTCATTCTTTATCGCTAAAGATAGGTTTGTTCGTAGTGGTGCATCGACATTGCCAATCCAATATTACAAGTAAGTAATTAATATTAATCGACCTCTTTTCTTCTCCAATGACTGCCAAAGGAGGACTCAACACCTCAGGAGGATTCAGGAACATACAATTCACCTGATAATAAACTATCATTAAAAAATTTAGAAGAAAGTGCCAACATGTTTTTTGAAATAACAACTGTATATGCCAAATCTCAGAGTTAATTGCATAAAATGAGAGAAAATGAACAATAAAAGCTGAATTCAAACGTTTATCAGGAGGGGAGGCGGTCCCTATTTTTTAAAGGTCAGGTTTCATGATATTTGTGAGTTATTTCCTCTGAAATACTATGCTCTAAATGAGGGAATTATATTATTTCAGTGACAATGAAGAACTGTGACAAGTGTCACTCCCTTTAAAAAAGGCTAAAGATCCTCCAAGCTGAAACATCCTTCGAGATCAAAAAACTTGAATAAGATACAGCACATCAAAAGGTCACCTTACAGCTGGCCCACCAAAAATAAATCCAGAGGCTCACTGACAGACTCAACGCCTAGAGACAAGACCGGGAGAAAGAAAATAAAAGCTGGATTGAGAAGTATGATTCGATGGTTAAGGTATACGACCAAAAGTTCTAATAGAAGGAAAGGGAATGCCGTGAAAAAATCAGGGAGATGGAGCTTGAGTTGGAAAAGAAACAAGAGCTGACAAAGAGCCAGAAAGAGTCTAAAATTCGTGAATAGATCTAAACCATGCGCGGAGAGAGCGAGTAGTACAAAAAGAGGTTGATTCAAGTGAAAGAAGAGGAAAAAAAGCTGATTGAGAAATTCCATCAGGAATAGCTTCAGAGAAACAACGTGAAGTTCCAGAAAGAGAAGGAGTACATCGAAACTTAAAAGTAACAGCTGATTGAACAGATCAAAGAGCTGGAGAAAAAGGATCTCATGAATAAGACGATCTAGATCCAACTATCTGAAGAACTGTACTACAAAAAAGAAGAAATCAACAATCTCAATGAAAAGGTTGAGCAGCTCGAGTCCACAGTCAAGTTGTGCTATGGAGAACTGCACACCAAGGAAAGAGTTCTTGAGTACGTCAGGAAGTAGTATAATGAGAGGCTTAAAAAGATATAGAAGGATTTCTAAAAACAGAAAGAAGAGCTCATCAATAAAAACAAAAAATAAATTGAGAGCATTCTCGAAAAAGAACTTCATAAAATATAAAACTATGAAGCTAAACTTTCAGGTACTTTATTGTTTATTCAGAATTGTAAGAAAAAAGGCAAGCATAGATCAAAATGTACGAAGCTAACTTCAAGCAAGTTAAGGCTCTGGTTGATGAAAACAGATGTCCGCCCAAATTTTCTAATGAAATCAACCACCTCAAATATAAGCTCAACAGCAAAGAGAAAGAAATTCAAAGAGCCAAAGCTGACATCAAACTTTATCAACTTGAGATGGAAAACAACGATGAAATTTTGACAAAATTTTTCATGACCCCCACCACAAGTACAGTCCCAGAGCTAACCCATAAAAGGTCCAACAAGTAATTCAAGATAAAGCACAATAGAGGATCCATTGCTGGCAGCCTGACGGCATCGAATTGGAGATCCCCTTCTGTAAACAAAGATAGACCTCATCATGACCATGATAACAGCTACAATGAGTACCACACAACTTCCCTATAAAACTTGGACAATTCTCTCCTCAACTCAAGAACGAAAGTTGTCAAGCTATTGTGATATCAGTCACTTCATATATTGCTGTCATTTTCAATATATTCATCTCAATATTTATATTTTTTAAGGAAGGATCTTATTCAAATTCAATCATGTAGCATCTTTGAATCAGCATCTGAAAAAAGTGGAGATTTTTCCTTCAACTGCAGGATCTGATTTTTGTCAAAAAGAAGCCCATCTGAATTAATCTAAAATTACCTTGAAGCATAAACTCAAACAATCGTGAATTATAGATGTCAAAGACCGGCATCTGACTATTGGTGATAACTCTAATTGCCTTTTTGAGGAAGTCCCTTTCAAGAGAAGCATTCTTTTTGTAGAATATAGGAAAGTACAACAAAGTATTGCTGAATTTCAAACAATTTACTTCAGCTTGTATATCGTATTTGGACTAAATTAGTGCATTTATTTCAGCTCAAGGTTCAGAACGGAAGCAGCCTATTTCTAAGTTAAGCTAAGTTTACGAGATACTGCTCAACATTTTTTGAAGGAGCATATGAAAATTGCCATTTTCTGATCTAACTTGACTCTAAAACAAGATTGTGAGTAGTTTATGGATAGACTACCTTCAGGTATTGATAGAAAATGTTGTATAGATGTGTGCTTACTTTAGATTTTTTCTTTTTTTGAAGGATGTCCACAATTTTACCGACAATGCTTTATCTTCTTTGAGTGTCGAATTGATTTTCCAGATAAAGGAAAGATTTGATCCCAATCAGAATATTGTATTCCAAGAGATTGCTAACTTGACTCAGCTCCTAAGGCTTGAATTTGTAAGAGCTGTTAAGTAGTTCGCTATATACAATACATCTTCCCAAGGGGGTCGCCTTTTGGAGCCATACTTCAACCAATTAAAAAAACTTCTGAGTAATTTGACTCGACACAAAAGGCTGAGAGTTCAGATATCGGACCATTTAGCTGACTAATTGAGGATCATTACTTTAAAACTGTTCTAAATTAGCACATGAAACTTAGACATATTTTTCGAAGAGAGAGGCGAACTATTTGATTAATATTGATGAATTTCTTTGAGTCAGTTGTAGGATACCGTATAAGTCAAATGGCGTAGATTAATTGATTTTTAGAACAATCTGGTTCAAAGCTGTTCGAATTATTTGGGAACTAACCTTCTGATTGCGAATTTCCATGTTGACTAAAACTTTTTAAAGTCGGTGCAAAGGCATTTAGGCTATAGTGCTATCAACAATATCCATATTTTAATCAAGAAGCTGATGACTGTTCTAGTTGAGAACCAAAATCTACAGGTTTTATTGTATTTCCATAGGCGAACATTGAATCACATACTCCTTGTTTATAAGGGTCTAATATTGATGGATCTCATCTTTAGTCAAGTTGCTCAGTACAGTTTTGTTTGTAATTTTAAGCATTCCCGGTTTGAGTATATTAAGAGAGAATGCTGCTCTAAGGATGTTGAGTTGGCTAAATAAGCTTTTTTCATATAGTTAGCTGTTTTAGATGAGTCTAACCAGAAAATATCTGTATTTGGGACTGTAGTTATACCACAGGTAAATTTTGTTGGTCAAATTTTAGAATAAGGCCATCAAGTCCAGCCTCAGTTTAGAGGCTATAATCACATCCTTTTGTTTGATCAATAAATCGAATGACTTCCATAATTATTCCTTGCAGTGGTTGTTAATCATATTGCAAATGAGGCTCGGTACATATTTGTTTAAGTATTTTATTAGCTTTTTCAGGAGAGTTCTATCCTTTGAGTGGTTTACTCCAGCAAGTTGGTGGTTGATCTATTTGAGAATCCAGACATTCGGGATGAGTTATCTCTCAAAGTGAGTTTATTCAGAGATTAGCATGAACATAAACTCTGGCTTAAATATTTGCTTATTCTCAATCCTAAATTTGTTGGCATAGCTCCCATCTGTGCATTTAAAGACTAAATTTACGTAAGCTATCGATTCATATAACTTTGAATTACCCTTTTCAGTCAGCTTAATCGGTATGGTTGTGAGGAGTTTTGGGTCAACCTGAATTAATTTTTGCAGCACCGTGCACAACTTTTGGTCATATATGCATTTGTATGCCATCTTTTTGAACTCCTTCTCTGAAGCAAATATTTCTCCCACCTTCTTTGATTTAGAAAGGAAGTATTCTTTTAATTACTTGTTCTGGCTGTTCATTAGACAGAAGTGATACAAATAGGCTGCTTTGAGCAATTAGCCAATTTCGAGATCATTGATCTCCACTTTGGCCCTCTATATCAGTCTTAAATATTATTCGTCTTTATTTAGGTATTTGAGTTGGTAAAGCAATTCGATGTGAATATGCGAATCCAGTTAGCCAAGGATTTCAAACATATCTTTTTTCATAATTTGGAAGTAGTTGCCTTCAATCATGGAAGCGATTCTCTTGCTTATAATTATTTGATTTTTTGCAGATTTAGATCTATTGTTCCTTATATAGTTAATCAAAAAGGCTTTCACTTTGGATTTCTGTTGCGAAAAATACTTGAGCTGCACTTTGTTACTACTGTTTACAATCCAGCCAAAAACATCCTAGTCCTTCAATTCTGTGGTACCATCCTCCTTGATGGAATTGTAAAGCTGAGCCACCATTTCCACAACGACAGGTTTCAAAGTTAGCAAATTTAAGCTGTTATATTTTTAGGACAAAACCCATGAAATTTGAGAAATTTCCAAATCGGGAATCAGCTATACAAGTCGTTCCTGCATCGCCTTAATCAATGTCCTTTGGGGAGGTGTTAGCGTGTAATGGTTCATCCGATGTAAAGACAGTGAAATTTGAACAAGTTTGGCTGGAGGAATTTACTTAAGATTTTTAGCAATGTGGCTGAATAGCAGTTTGATGATTGTCTACTCCTTGCTACTGATATTTGCATTTCTTTTGAAAGTTTCAAACAGGATGGATACATCTTTCCAGCTCATTTATAGAGTATTGAGCTCCTGGATTTGTTTGTGCATTAGATCATATATTTTGGTGACAAGGACCCTGCTGCTCTCGAAATTACCCCCGCTGAGCACACGAAGATAAGAAATAAGCTTATGCAAATCCTGAGGTGTCTCAAACAACGATAGCTGGACCAATTAGATCAATTTATTGGCTAGTAGCAATTTGGTTTAGTGCACCTGAAAAGAAGCAAAGGTGTGGAAAAGGGCTTATATTTTATTGACTGTCCTGATCAATCCATACAGGTCTAAAAATATGGGCAAAAGTACCATAGTTGGTGCAGGTGCTGATATTTGCTTTCTTTATGTTCCCCAGATATGCCAACACATCTTCCTTGACCATTTGTTTAGGCTATAGCAATAAAGAGTTCAATTTGGGCTCACTCATCAAAATTAAGCTCAGGTCACAATTATTGGAGGAGTTGAGTAGTGCGAAGAAGCTCTTGAGGTTGTCAACCTTATCTATCCTGATTGAGAAACAAATTACCTATTCATAAGATCAATCTGGCTCATTTTAGAGGTTTCTTGATAGGAAGTTCCGAAGGTTGAAGTTAGTGTCATTCTCAAGGGTGCACGATTGATCATTCTGATGATTCTGTTGAGGATCATTGTAGTTTATGGCAATTTTAATAATATCAAGTGCTTTCCTGATCAGAAGAATAAAAAATTAAGTGATCATCAGTTCCTACTTCTATCGGTCAGCCGATACTTGTTTATTATCTGCTTCAGATCAGTTATTATACTAGAGTCCACCTCCTTATCCTCCTCCAGCAAGTGAATCGACTTTATTGTGTTGACGTTAAATTTTCCAATGGTCCCTCCAATCGCACTCTTCTGATTGATGCTCATATTCGACGAGTTACCAAGATTGATCTGATGCAGCTTGTAGTCAGTCTTATGCCGCTTGTGCATTTTGAATTCGTTCCTTACAGGCAATAGTTCCTCATTATTTTCCTCTTCTGCTTTGACTCTCTATGTCTTGTTACTACTTTCGTCAAGAGGAAAGCATGAAAGCTTGACTGGGGATTATTTGTCTATAAAACCATCAAAACAAGGTCGGGAAGGTTAATTTTGTTAAGTGTTTAGTTGTTTGCCAAAGGAAGTGGGCTCACACCCACTGAATCTTTGAGGATTCATTTTGGAACTAGTAATAGAATAGCCAGGATGAACACTGCTATAGCTTTACATTACAGGTGTCAAAGCCTCAATAAAGACAACCTTTTCTTCAGTTCTTGAATTGTTGAGAGAGTTCGGCATTGTGGAAGTAAACTCCTTGGATCCCCGATTTTTGCTGAAAAAATCTGAATTTGTTCTCTTGAGACTATATTTCACAGAATCCTTAAACTCTCCTTCCTTTCCGCAAGACGCCCTTTTTGTTGGGGATAAAAAGTTGATTCTCATTTGGGGATTCTCAGCTTCGTACCTTTGATTTAGAAGTGGATCCCTTTATGCAAATCTAGGAGACATTGAAGCTTGAAATGGACTTGAATAAGCAGATTTCATAAACGTTTGTCTTGAAACAACTGGTGAAGCCAGTCTCCTGATATTGTGTATTTCCCGAAAAGGACTTCCGCATCTTAACCTTCGGCTTAATCTCTCTGCCTGATTCCTTTCAAATATATCTCTAGCTGCCTTGAAGCTGATCGTTGCAGGAGGGAGGCACTTAGAGTAGCAAAACATCGGATCTTGAGGGTCACGAAGAGCATCAAATATTTTGATAATTTACCTGACAAAATTATTCTCCAGAGAAATGCTTTGAGAAAACTGATCAAATAGTGAATTCTTCGAAATTCTCAAATTTTCATTCAGCCATACCTTAGGATGGTGGAATCTATTGAAGAAGATTAGCTTAGAAGATGGAGCGAAATATCCAAATCTTTGGTATAGAATTTCAAATCCCTGCAGTACATGTAGAAGTAGTCTGGTGGCTTGCTCTCTATCCATCTGGTCCTTGTCAAAGAGAGTGTAGTCTTGTTGCTCGATGTAGTAGCTGAGTGAAGGACAGGAACTACAAGAGAGGTGCTCCAAGCTATGAGTACAGTAATCGACGCTGACTACAAGATTGTCGTTGAGTCTTCTAAAATTGTAGACATCGTATTAGTACTCGATATCTGCTATGTTGTTGATGTAGAGTTCATTCTTGACATAGATGCGATTATTGCAAATGTTAAGGTAGATCCCTGAGGCTTCATCGACAGGACGGAGCTCCTTCATGGTGAGGGATGGTCGGAAGGAGGACGAATGAGTCTTTCCCATAGATGGTATATTCTAAATAGAAATTTGTAATATTGAAGAGTATAACATTGTAGAAACATATAATCAGTAGTTAAAAATGCTTCTCAATACTCCTTCATGCTTGTAAAGTCCGAAGGAGATTATATGCTCTTTTATATTTTGTTGCGATATTTTATATGCTTTGATAAGCTGGTAACTCTTGAGTTGAATATGTACACCAGGCTGTGCTTTCGCAGATACTCCTTCGATAGAATGCGGTAGATCTTGGCAAACTTATTGTCCTCATCGAGCCAGAGGCTGCGGAGGTCAGCTATGCTACTCATGTGATTCCTGTAATACTCAAGAGAGAGCTCGAAGTCTGATTCTTCGCAACCCATGGCTTGAAGCACTCTGAGGGTGAATGCTCTATTCTTGGCAATGAAGTTGAGAATGCTTTTGCCAAATATCTTGGGAATGTTCTTACTTTCCGAAATTTTAGGCTCCGGGCAATCATATGCTTCTTCATCCTAGGGCGAATACTACTCCTCAGTATCAAATTTTTTCTTTGTTGTCAACTGCTGCCCCTTTGCTTTTTATTGACAATTTTTGTTTTGATGGAGGCTTTAACCATTATATTTTGAGGTATTTTTTTTTGTAGGCTCAGAAGTTATCTGAGAGCCATCCGAGGACTGAGTAGAGTTATTTGCATTGGCAAGGCTTTTTTCCTTGCTTTGGTTGATGAGAATGATGCTGTCTTAGACTTTTCGTTGGTAAACCCCGGGTACCTATGCTACCAAAGTATCATTAAAATTTTGGGGGACTTCATACAGAAGGGACATCATCCTTTGATGCTGAGCCATCATGATGCTCAGGTTATGGCTGGAGTCAAAGGGCAGGCTGGTTTTGTCTGTAGAACTGTTCGAAGTAGAACCTAAGTTGAATTACATTCTAATTAAATGATTATGAGATAAGACCCACACGATCAGCAATTAAAAGCATTGCTAATAATCGCCTCAGCTTCCCGAGAAAAAATGACCCAGACCACCTTTTGCCCTGCCTCAACCTTCAGCCTCGACGCCTTATCTGATGAAAAAGCCTTTCATCTCACCACTCTATATAGGTTCTCTAATTCTGAAGCCCCTTATATAAATTATTAATTGAAAAGACCCAGAAGTATCAACTTCTCGGAGTATTAATCATTGGACCTTGACTTTACAAGCGAAGTCGATATTATGTGCCTTACTTTTTGAATTATTTGACAGGTGTCAGCTAAAAAGACCTGAAAATGCCCTCTCTCTGTTCTCCACCTCCTCCCCTCCTCCCCTCCTCCTCCTTACCTCCCCAATATAATTTGCCTTGAAATGAAGGACCCCCACATAATCATTATCCTTTTTTCAAATAAAATGCCAAGGTCTTGGTCTCGACGGGACAGTGATGGCGAGCAAAGGGACCCGATGTCCAAGGCGGGTAAACCTTCCCCATTGAAAAAGGTGATAAGCTAAGAGAAGAAAAGATGAGATGATGGAGATCGTTTGTCGGAGAAAGGACATCTTACCACGAAGGATAAAGGGAATGGTCGTAAAAAATTTCCTGGAGTTGCTTTTTGCATATCACGGCTCTAAAACGGCTGTAGCTTATTTTCTTCGGTTGAGGTTTATTATATCACTAAATTCATTTGGGAAGTTTATAGCAAATAAGCATTAGAATTGTTAGTTGACATCTCCGACATCCCTGACAGTTCCCCTTCACTCCAATAAACTCTCCTTATCAACTTCCAAAGAACCTTCGCCAACAGCTCTCCATATTTTTATTTATATGCAATAATCACATCCTCTCTGGAAAAAATTCCACAGCCCGAGGTATAGCAGTCCCAACAGACATACACAGCCCAGATTCAAAATTAATAAAGCAGATGGGGTCTGGGATAAGTCTGAAAGGATTGTAGTGACTGGACGGGAATAAATCAACAGGTACGTCTAAGTCTCGACATGGAGGAGCAAGACCTCCCTGCCGATTCTCAAAGTAGAACAATTGAAGGTCTTTCTTTAGGGAGAGTTTCTGACTCCTGACTCGATCTTTACCCTCCGCCTGCTCCACAATAATCAGGCCAGTAATAAATCCATCTCTCAACAAACAGCCAGATAACTACTACAGTTCACCAGCACCCGACCTCACCAGTCCCGTTACAGAGTGACAGTGAAGGTTGAGGAGGTTGAGGTCAGATTATCAGACATTTAAAAGCTGTCTTTCCCCCAAATCATTCACCTCTTGAAGGAGATGTTGGTCGGGTATGAAGTCCTCATCGATATCTTTGGCTTTTTTATTCCGACATCCCGAATGATCGGAGTCAACTCCAGTCATCATTGGAAAATCTGGATCAATGAGGATTTCAAGTTGAATTAGAGCCGGCCAGCACAAATAAACACAAGGTAGTTCATCCATCATCTCTTCATCATAGCTGAAAACCATAGCTTATCTACGGTACATGCTCGACAGTTCTTCAGCTACATCTATCAATAAATCAATCAGCAAAATAGCACATTTCTCAGTATTATCTAAAAAGTCCATGAATTTGCTCGGTTTAATAAAATATTACCGGTCAGTATGGTCACCCTCCCAAAACAAATCCAGAGACAGCCAAAACCATCTTCTGGAGTAAGAATCAAGACTGACCACTCCATCATGACTATTTCTCCTGACAAAAATTAACAGGCCAGGAACAAAACCCCTGACCTGTTAGCCGGTTATGGTAGTCCCCACTGCCATTTTATGAATACCATGAAACCATCAACCAAAACTTCCCATTTGTCTCACTTGGGAGCCAACAATAACAACTGGGCCTTTAACAGTGTCCAAATAAATCGAAAAATCATCAGCAAACAGAAAGACAACAAAATTCGTCCCAGCTCTACTTTGACCCAGGAGGGTTTTAAATTTTCTCAAAATACAAAAATATCACCTCAGAGTTTCTGTATTGATAGGAAGATCCACTTAAACAACATCCAAATTTCAAAAGCTATTAATTCATACAGACACAGCAAAGATGAGACAACTTCCTTCTACAGTCCAAGGTCAACAGCTCACCCCTACGACAAAAAATAACCCATGACCCCCAAAACCATCAATGTCAAAAGTACTGAGCATATTCCAGTTCAAAGTCTCCCTAACTTGCCTCATGATCTTACAGACAACTAAATCAGTATCACCTTCTCTCGAAAAAATTCAATCAAGATGGAAAACGACTCACTTTCCAGCATGAAACGTCAAAGCCCAAACAAACCCAATTCCCGTAATTCCTGGTTTTCAATCAACTGCCAAAGTCCCAACCACAGTTCAAGTACAAAATAACTAAGAAACTCATCAGAAATGCAGCCAGACATCACCAGTTATGCCAAGTTGAAGGAAAAAGACTTAAAATAAAGGATCAGAAACAACCATAGCGTCATTAACAATGCATGGAAACCGTAGTAGCAGAAGCATGAAGGTTAAGAGAAGAAAAATTTGACAGTGAGTCATCAATTTCATAACAGGCAACCTCACAACCTTGGCAAGAAAGATGAGACAAAAGATCAATGGATCAGCACGATCACTGGGCTATTTGATGACACAAGGACCATCAAACTGCTCAAAGAGTCAGTTCAGCTCAAAGGCAAAGATGAGGAAGTATTCGAGAAAGAGTATCTGAAAAATGTTAAGCTGGATCTTTTGGAGTAGTTCGGAAGGATAGTTGAGAACATTGTTGAGGATGATAATCCTGCACCTCGAAAGCGAAAGTATACTGAAAACATGGAATCGATGCAGCTGATCGAAGAAGAATGCGATGACATGAAATCTCTCCTATAGACTGATCGCAAAGACGAAGAGGATCCAATTAAGGTCCCTCATGAATCCGAAGATAAATCTCAGAAAAATATAGCTGACCTAGGAGGATGAAGTAATATGAAGAGTTCATTTTTATATTTTATTTCAATGCGATAACCAATACATCATCAGTTGATCAGTTTATAGGGGAACCTGAAATCAGCACCAGCATACACTCCCTTGCTACCAAGCTCTTCCTCAATACGGAGAAGCTGATTGTACTTTGCCAATCTTTCGGATCTGCAAGGAGCTCCAGTCTTGATCTGTCCAGTTGACAATCCAACAACGAGGTCAGCAATGAAGTTGTCCTCAGTCTCACCAGATCTGTGGGACACCATTACACCCCAGTTACTATCTCTGCTCATCTCGTAAGCCTAGATGGATTCAGTGATGGTTCCAATTTGATTGACTTTGAGGAGAAGAGCGTTGCAGGCCTTTTTGTCAATACCGGTTTTGATTCTCTTGATGTTGGTCACCAAAAGATCATCCCCAACTATCTGGTGATCTTTGCCCAAAGAGGTGGTGAGGTTGGTGTATCCTTCCCAATCATCCTGGTCATAGGGATCTTCAATGGAGATGACGTTGTACTTTTTGGCATAAGCTTCGTAGTCCTTCTGGAGTTGAGAACTGGTAACATGAGGAACTTCCCTTGACTTCTGCTCATCCTTGAAGTTCAAGTCATATTTGTTTGTCTTTTCGTTGAAAAATTATGAAGCTGCGCAATCCAGTCCGAGTTTAACAATGTTGCTGTGACCTGAATTTTTGATGGCTTCATGAAGCATGTTGAGGGCATCTTCAGTCAGACTTACAGGAGGGGCGAACCCTCCTTCATCTCCCACATTGGTGGCATTGAGACCATACTTTTTCTTTATGACTTTCATGAGGTGATGATAAACTTCAGTTCCGACTTGCATGGCATGAGCAAAATTTCTGGCGCCAGTGGGAAGGAACATTATTTCTTGGAAGGCCATGCCGTTTCCTCCGTGCTTGCCTCCATTGATGACGTTGAAGGAAGGAGTGGGAAGGATATATCTGGAATTGCCATTGAGCTTGGTCAAAGATCTGATATGCTCATATAGAGGAACTTGTCTAGCAGCTGCACCAGCACGAGCAACGGCGAGAGAGACAGCCAAAATTGCATTTGCCCCAATTTTGCTCTTGCAGTATCCGAATTCATTCTCAGTTCCGTCGACTTTCTTGATCATGTGGTAATCGATGTCAGTCTGTCTAGTGGGGTCCCATCCCTTAAGAGCTGGAGAAAGATGCTGGTTGACGTTGTTGACGGCCTTTGAAACACCTTTTCCAAGGTATTCACTGTCGACTTTGTCCCTAAGCTCAAGGGCCTCATATTTTCCAGTCGATGCTCCTGAGGGAACTGCGGCTCTGAAGAGTCCGAGGTCGGTGATGACATCAGCCTCAACAGTGGGGTTGCCTCTGGAGTCGAAGATCTGCCTGGCTTTGATTTGCTGGATGGTTGAGGCCTTCCTAGTGATAGAAGACGTAAGATATTTCAACATGAATCAATAATATTATGTTTCCATTTTTTCTATACTTCCACTCATAACAAATAATTTGTCACTTCCATACTTCCTGTCATTTCCAACTCAAACATTACTATTCTTGAGGCCAATCAGAGTATATCTACCCATAAATCAAATATAATAAGTGGATGTTTTTATCACTCTATCGGAAGACCTTGGCCTTGAGCTCTTACGGGGCAACATTAAGAGCTAACCTGCAACTGAGGTCAAGCTGCGGATACATACGGAAGAAAGAGTTGGACGAGATTGAAAAACAGTATGGTACGTCGACCTATGAAAAAATGAAGATGTACACCAAACAAGCGCAACTCATATACAAACAGGG
>Ga0100378_1002348_pt1 | contig 18960 bp, 14 predicted proteins | sample CryGeymeta201502_FD_81535 | JGI IMG/M metagenome (GOLD analysis project Ga0100378, IMG submission 81535) | Groundwater microbial communities from Crystal Geyser aquifers in Utah, USA - Crystal Geyser metaG 2015-02 | ecosystem: Environmental > Aquatic > Deep subsurface > Groundwater | place: USA...
GTGGGTCAGCAAGGAGTTTCTGTAGGGAATAAAGTCGTTCTTTTTATTCACACAATTATGAGCAAGCTTTTCAATGACGATACCCAAGTTAGTCAAGCTCTTGTTAATGTTGTTGGCTTCCTCGAGTCTTTTGCCTGTGGCTCCTGTTTTAGTCTGCCTTTCAGATCCTGCAAGATCGACGATGTTAAATTTGGCATCGATCATCTTGCCTTTACCGGTCTCTTTGTAATGAATCGTGAAAATGGCATGGCTTCGAGAGCTTGTGTTATTCATCTTAGTGCTACCAACCACTCGAACTTTTTTTCCATCTTCGAAAACCTTCAGGACGTCTTCATAGGAGTTTACCGGAAAAGCATCGACACCGCTGATAGTGATTGAATTTCCTATTTGTACAACTTTGGGCTCTTTTTGCCCTTCCTGATGCGGGTTGACCAAATCTCTAAGTTTTTCGTTATAGATTTAAAGATATGTAACTCTGACGGATGTGGCAAGACCGTTTTTGCCATTTTATTCCTTTTTCCTGCAAAAAATATCCTAAAGACACATCTGCAGTAATCCCTTTTCTGGTTCCTTACCTTCAATCGAGAAGGACTTTCCTGATCCTGTCTGACCATAGGCAAATATTGTAGCGTTATAGCCCTGATAAATCTGATCAAGAATTTACATTCCGATATCCTGGAAGACTTCTTTGTTGCTAACTGGTGGATGCCCCATAGAATCGTCGGTGCTGTAGTAGCAACGATGGAATCCAAACTTCCTGGGAGGGTCGCTGGTCGCATCAGGATTTGTCAGCCTTAGTTCCTGTCCCTCCATTTAGACAACGTTTTTGAAGTTTCCTTAGATTTATCTGGGATTGAAAGGTCTAACTCTGACCATAATTTTGATGCTATCTGCCATGGAATTTTCAAATAAATAAAACTTATAACAAATATAGATTCTATGAGGTTCTCTGTGGTGTTAACATACCAGTTAGAAGGTCTATACTCTGGTATTTAAATTCACTAAAAGATAAGGCATGTATTAAAAGGCATGATTGAAGGAATGAAAAATATTAGAATCACTCCTTTTTCTACTTTTGTTCCATTTATCGAGCTTGTTCCTCAAGCTTTACTAAAATTTACTACTTCGAAGGAAAGATAGCTTTTTTGATATCATCAGCGAAGTAGTTGGTAAGGAGGATAAAAAATATCGGAACAATCATGAACCCATATTGTTCTGGTAGTGTATTAGTGAAGATGCTGTCTAAGTAAGATCAACAGTTACAGCCAAACCAGCCCAAACAAGCGATATGCGTGAGGGAATAGTAGTCGAAACTGACAAACAGAGATGTAACTGAAAGGAATAGTGTGTTGACCAGAACTAAAGTTAAATCTATATTTACTCTAGTGGAGGTAGCCTTGAGGTTTTTTGTACCTTTTTAGGCGCTCATAGTGATTTGTATTGGCTAGGATCAGGAATTTTTTTAGGGAAAGGCCATACTGGCTCAAAATGAAGCCTCCGTTGATCATAAGAAGGGCTGCATTGACCGTGCCAAAAAAGGGAATTCCACCAGCCACCATCATATTGATCAACACCAGTCGTTCAAAGTTTTCACTGTTCTGGAACGTAAGCTGCTCAATTGGATGCTCTATCACTTTGACTTCTGGCTACGGCTCCTAAGAATCAACTAGAGGGTACTTTAGGTTTAGGCATTTGGACTTTTTCATAATCAGTGACTATCTTTTTGTTCTTCTGATGGTTTTTATGATCTTTGGCAAAGAGGCAGCGGGTGACGAGAGTAAGCGAGTTATTCCTGTTGAGTTTGAGGAGGAGGTTCATTATAAGCACAAATAATTGATATGAACTATAGTATAAAGTGTCGGTGGTGCATCGTAGTCAATATATAAACAGAGGAATCAAGAGTGGACGAGGTACTTGACTGCCTGTTTGAGATCCATCTTTTTGAGAAGGTTGACTGCCTTGTTTCGGTTGAGGGCAAACTCCTGCATCAGGAAGGTGATCTCCTGCTCGCTGACTTTACGCTACCTGCATCGAGGCATGCTTACTAATTTTTGTGTGAGATGGAGGTCAGCTCAGAGCCGATATTTGCTCCGCTCATTTCCTTTTAATGCTCCTCATCGCGGAGGTTCATATTGCGCGATTGCTGCTCCTTCGATCCTTATCTGCCCTCCTCTTTCAACTATGAGTTCTACATCTGGATATTATTTAACATCAAAGAATTCACGCATTCAAATAATATCTCAATCCTCTTAAATAACAGCCTCAATCAAGGCACATCCAAATTCAACAAGAAACACTTATTAAGGACCTGCTAATAATATAACTTCAAATGTCGAAGATAAGAAAAATATACAATCTCCGAAAGACTGCTAACGTCCGACAACAACCACCTCCAGAAGAATCAAGGGTCAGCTAGTTCAGAGAGGAACCAGAGCAAAACATTAAAGTTTCTGATCACTTTGATAGAAATCTGAGTCTGGTATCTAACCAAAGATAGCTGCAGTCAAAGGTATTCGAAGAGCAAACTCAATATGAAGTAGATGGGTAGGAGCTTTCAATAAACAAGTTGCAGCTGAATTTTGAAGTGCCAATCAATGACATTGACAAGAAGGATGTGAGAATCAAAAATATTGGCAACTCAGCAGTATACGTCCAGTTTTCGTTCAAAAATGCTCAGAAAATCAACAACAACGGATTCAAGGATTCCAAAAATAAATTCTATTGCCATTACTAAAACACAGTGATCAAGCCGGGAGAAGAAGTTACCTTCATATTCAGTTTTATCTCTGAATTCCCAGGAAACTTCTCAGAGGAGGTAGAAATCATTTGCAAGCCTCCCTTGAAAACACCTATTCCCAACCTCAAGCTCAATGGTAATGCCTCCATCAGCGACCAATGGCTCGCAGACAGAAATGGATTCAACTCAGACCTTTCAGATATTGTGCTGAAGAATGAAGTCAGATAGATCCTGGCAGATATTGTGAGTAACGTTAGATTGCCGCCACCTCCTTTGCCTGACGTCAGGGACAAAAAGGTAGCTGAGCGGGAGTTCGAGTCTAAGAACGCGGGTCTAAATTTATATTTCAATGAATACCTTCACAACTGGTTCAATGAACTATTCAATTAGATTTGTGAAAAGAAGAACATTCCAGAGGAAGATCGATACTGGGATCAGTCAATATCTACTCTCCAAAAAATGATAGATAAAGCTGATTATCTCGACGATGTCTAAAAGAAATGCTATCGGAATCGAATTTAGCACTACTGCTATCTGAGCATGAATAAGCAAGCTCACAAAAGTGAACTTTATGAAACTGTCTACAAATTTGTATCAGAGGCAGCTTACAACATGGGAGGAGATTATGTTGATGCTGCCAGGAAAGAGCTCGATATGTGGGAAGTGCCCTTTAGGGAGCCTCTGGAGACTGACACTGAATAAGATCTCAAGGCTAGAAAGGAGGAAGTAGACAAGATCAAGGCAGATTGGGTCAAAAAGGCTAAGAAGAAGAAATGGGGAGAGGAGGAGGAGAGAGAAATGGTGAATGAGTTCAAGAAGAAAGTTCAATAAAAAGTCAACCAAGATATTCTTGATAGGTTCACCAATTTTGAGGAGGGAGCAGAGTTCATCAAAACTCGAGAACTGATCAAAAAATCCACTTTTGATTTGGAAGAGTATCACAAGTACCTTGAGCGCATTAAGACAGTCAGAGAATGTGCCTTGGATGGGAAAAAAGTCCTGATAAAATGGAATCTTAAGCTAAAGAAAAATTGTGAAGAAAAGCTGAAAGAACTGGAGGAGTACCTCACAAAGAAGAAGTAGCATGAGAAAAGATTGGAGGAGGAGAAGAGGGAAGGTGCAAAGAAGAAGAAAGCTATCAAGCCGAAGAAGAAAGGTCAGAAAGAGGAGGAAGATGAAAAGCCTTTATTTTTCGATTTTATGAGCATTCTCGATTAGGAGAATTGGAATGGGTTTACATAAACTTTCAAAGTAGTCATGGAAAAGCAACCTTTCCTGATATTGATAGGAATCACCTATGGGCCGAGAGTAGGCCGTCATTTGCCTTAGCACTCTGTCCAGTTTTTGCTTTAACATCTCAAAACTATAGAATCAGGAATCTAGTTTTTCCCCCACGAATAGCTCCATACTCTAAGCTAAAAACTAGAAAACTAGACAATCGGGTAAGGAAGCATTCTTTTGATGGAAAATTTGAATTTCCTGCCTTCGGAAGTTACAATGGAGGAAGTCATTGAGCCTCCAGCTGAAGAGGGCCATGAGGCCAAAACAACAAAGAGAAAATTGTTGCATCCTGAAATTCGGGATTTTTTTGATGATATAGGTGACTCGATCGATGTTCTTGTTAATGAAGACAGATTCCTTTCCTCCATCAGTGGATTCAGCGCATATCTCAACAAGTAGGTCTTAGTGGGCACTCAATGGTGGCGATATGTAGCATTGTCGACAAGAGTGATTGATTCCACTCTTATTTTCGGAGATGATTTTACACCCAGTACATACCTGCTGTTGTCTCGAGTTGTAAAAGTGGTAAAGGAAATTAGACTAGCAGGAAGCTCCGGCATCAAATTTTATTTGTGGAAGAACAATCTGGAAAGATTAGGAGATGTTTGCTTAGGCGGCGTTTAGAAGGAAGCCATTAATGATTTTATGGTTGGACTTGAGCAGGAAAAAATGACTGATAAGATCAAAATACCATGTGACTTTTTATTTGAAAAATAAAGTGAAGAATAGACATAGACAATCGAATATGATGGCACCCAGGATAATTCCGAAGAATATCGAGCTATCGACATCGGCCCAAAGACAATCGAGGAACTCAGTTGCATCAGGAAAGGACACTTGTTCGTACTTGGCTAGACAGGAATCCAAACAAACAATTAAAAACTGTCGAATTCTCTTTCCAAGTTGCTGAAGAACTTCTTTAAACAGCAGGAAGCAAAGAAGGATAGACATGCTCACCAGTCAACTCAGCCTTCAGGCATTGACTACACTGAAGATTTGGTTATCTACTTGGTGGGCTTAGATGAAGCCCTCATTGAGAAAGTCGATCTTAAAGACAAGAAGCCTCAAACTTCAGAATAGGAAGAGTAATAAGCAGGTACATGTTGATTGATATAGGCGAATAAGAGTAGGAGGCAGAAGGCGATAAGAGGAAGGCTGAGTTGGTGAGCGACTACAGGTTGGGCTCATTGGGCTGTCTGTACAGGTTGTGGGATGGCAGGTTCGACATGGGTTTGAGGGACATAAGCAAATACGAGATGATATTGGATGACTGATTATAATTACATTTCAACAATTAGTGATGACAACATATTTGCTACTCTTGACCATGATGACTACAATCACCAAGATCTCTGAACCTTAGATATTTAATCGCAGGCCTTTCTGCCTGAAGTATATATTTCTTTTTTAATATGAACGACCAGCCCATCATCATTGAAGAAGATCCTCTCTTCAAACAATCAAAACAACCTTCACTCATCAATGATAAATTCTTCACGCTGCTCGATGGAGTTTAGTAGTACGATAGCCTTTCTGTCAGAATCAAATAAAAGTACCAGTAGGCTATGCTTGGTCTGGCTTCCATCAAATTCACAGATCCTCATGCCCTCAAAAGTACAGCCCACAAATGCGTCCCGGCTTTCCTCAAGTTGAATTAAAATAACAAGCTTGAATACGGGTACAGTGATTTCAGCAACAAGGTCAAAGAGGATGATGTGTATTTTGACGAATTTGAAGACCAGGAATAGACCAGTGAGGAGTGTGCCAAAAAGCAGGAAAAATATGAGGGACTGAAGGACGAAAAAGAAAAGAATGAATTTTGTGAAAATGAACTGATTTCCAGGTTCAATGTGAGTAATCAGCAATCAAGGGTCCTCAACGTTTCAAGTCAGTTCAAAGACCTCATTGAATTGCTCATGGAGCTCAATTAGTGCAAAAAATCATTCGACAACCTGGCCAAGACCATGGAGCAAGATTGATTCTCTATTTATAGGAACTGTGTCAAAAAATTAATACTACAATGAGTGATCACTTCAGGAAGAAGAGGATGTAGCCCAGTATTGAGAGAAACATCACTGCGAAGGTCCATTGAAGACATTGACAGTATGAGACTGATGTGTAAGGAACTAAGTCTGCTGGCCAGTAATGAGGCACGGAATATTGTTATTTTCGGGGGTAGCTGTGGGACTGAGGGATGTGTTAGGATGTGACTGACCTCATGAGCTCGCTTTGCTACTCTTCGTTTTCCATGATTTATAATATTATGGCACATAAGTAACTAGTCGGAACTGGCCTTTATGTCACTAATACTGACATCAAATTGATAATTCCAGTTCAATAGTCCTACCTTCCCGTTCAGGGTATTTCTTCTCAATATCGAAGCCATCAGAGAACCGAGTCAGTAGTTGCCAAAAGAGATGGTCTATAACAATGATGCCAGAAACTTGCATTTCGAGTTCAAAGTGGCATGCTCTGATGGGAGAGATGCATCTGAGCAAAAGTTGAGGATGGGCAAAGAGCAAATGAATAAATTTTTCCAGCAAGTCGAAAAGATTCAAGATGAACTAAATTCATACTTATGATGGTGCATGTGAATGAATCAAAAGTCAATATTGTCGTACTTTCTAAAAGAGTGCCTCACTGTGGTCAGTTGAACTGGCTTTTAGTCTTGAGAAGCCTCACTGCCAGTGTTAAAGGCAAACTCATCGAAATTGATAAAATATTCTTGTTGGTCGCCTTTCATGGTCTCGTATTATGGTTCTTCTGTAATTTTGAGTTATTTGAGGACTGTCTTGAACTCTGGCTTTTCGTCTGATTCCATAATCAGCTTCAATTTGCGACCTTTATTTGCCTTGCTTGGTGTTGAGAATTCCGCCAATCTTTGGCATAAATTCAGTTATTTTTTTGGTTTCGAAGAAGTTTTTGCCCTGCTGTTGATTTATTTAATCTTTTCGGAAGTTTTGCTCATAAAAGCTACAATATCCTGATTTGTATTTTTGATGGGTCTCATGCATTTTGAAAACCATCTGGACAGTTTATTTATGTACTCCTCTTTAACGTATCTTTGGTCAAACAGCAAAATTACAGCATAATCTGATTTGTTTCGTATGGCCCGTCCAAGTGTTTGATTCAAAGCCTTGAAAGATTATTGAGAGTACCACTCCTACGCTTGCTACTTAGTTCCTGTTGCTTACAGGTATTTCATTTTTTCGACGACTGCTGGGTCTTTGAGAGGAAGGAAAGGAATGCCAACAACTATCAAGCATCTACAAAGCTCAGCTGTGAAGTTGATTCCTTCTGAAAATCGACCTTTCATGACGATGAATAAAAATGCAGTGCTTGTTGCTAGAGCCATTCGATACTGATCATATACATAGTCAATATTGCTTCCCTTTGTCTAGTAAAATACTTTTCCTTTTAGTAAGGAGCAGCAGCTTAAAGTTCTCTCCAACAGGTCATATGTGCTGAAAGCGACCACGATACCACCTTCGATAATATCTTCAAGCTTAGAGAGTTCTTTGGCTAGCTATGTGTACTGCTGATCGTTTTGCCTTCCTTGGAAGCTAAAATTAAAAGAAACTCCCTTCTAGCTTCTTTGCCTGATTTGAGCATACAAGTGATGCTCGGTTACAAAGCTTTATGCAGATATTTTATGCTAAAATTTCAGCTTAAGACTTTTCTCCCAAGACTCGAGATCCCCAAGAGTACCAGAAGACAGAATGACGCTTTTTGGCTTGCAATTCATGATTCTGTTAAAGCAAAGAGAGGGGTCCAAGCATCTGAAGAAGAGCTAAGTCTTTGAGATTGTGATGGCAAATTTACTAAACTCTGATTAGGAAGCAAGCATCTGATACATTTTCTCCACGATTATCAGCAAAAATTTTATATTCTAGCACCCTATTTCCTTTCGATAGGCAAATTTGATCACTTTCTTTCCTTTCGCCAAAAAGTCTCCATAGTTCCCAAGATCAATTCCAACCTCTCTTGCAGTTGTGGTGAATTACTCGAATTTGTGAAGAATGTCATGCCTTGAAAGTATTTCAACCTCAGTGATCTGCTTGAGCCTGTTGGTAAGTTGCTCGATCTGCTGTTTGAATCCTAGGGTTAACTACCGATCCTCAGCTTTTTCTCGGAACTGAGGATGAAGAGACTTGCTATTTTGTGATTTTACAACAGCTCTCAATTCAGCTAAAGCCAAGGAAAGACTATCATGTGTCAGTCGGATGTCTGACCCCTGCTCACAAAGCGAATCAATGTTGTGAGCTTAATCAAAAATGATGACTGCGTCTTTGATATCAAGGGAGCTTCTTTCGAGAAGGCTCCAGTCGAGCAAATAGTTGAAGGGAAGTATTGTGAGCTATGATTTTTATGTCAGTTGTTTGGAGTAAAAATAAGGACAAGCTAGCTCCTTTCGTCCATATTCTTTGAATTCCTGAAGATCGAGTATCTGCTTGGGCCTTCTTGTACTGTTGAACTCCCGATATGGGCATAGTTTCTGGGCACACAAGTCTTAGCAAGCTTTTTATAGTTGTTTTCCTTTAAGTTTCGAGAGATTGTGATTGATACATAATTGTTCCTTTGATGCAACGATATTAATATGGCAGGAGTATACAGTCTTTTTGAACTAGCTGACAACCTGACTGATTTGAGAGTGAGTCCTGGTCAAGTAAAACACTTTTTTTCTGCCCTAGGTATCAACTAAACTCGACAAGGCACCAACCAGCAAGCATATGGTTTTCCCTGTACCTGTAGGTGATTAAATCAAGGCATTTTCCTTATTGCGGATGGCTGCTTGTATAGTTTTGACTATTTCTATTTGTTGGGGGTATGGTTAGTAGGGGAAGAAGGCATTGCTACACTACTTGACAAAGTGATAATCATTTCGATCCTTGAGGTTGACCTCCACCTGTAATTTTTCCTTCTTCTGAGGTTATTTCTTCATCAAAATCAAATATGAATCATTGGAGCTGGTGTGTTCAGTCAGAGTAAGCTGGGTATTATATTAAATTTTAATAGTAAGACTAATGTCAGTTGTTTCTCAGACTCACATATCCGACGGCAAAGCGAGGAGGTTGGACAAGAATGGTAGCCTGAAATGCAACTTCAAGTATCTGATGAATAGCAAAACTAACAGGTCTACTCGGAATATTAAGAAGGAAAAGTAGAACGAGATTGAATCTGTGCTGATGAGTAAGGCACATAAGTATGCTCTAAAAACAGAAAGAGTCAAAACTTGCTACAACGATTCTCAAAGAGTGATATGCTCTTTCAAGTAGATCACTCCCTTTGGTGTAGGATATGGTGACAACTAGGAAGATCCCAAGAACGATAAAACCAAAAGATCAAATCACACACTAGGCAACTAGACTGATCTGGAAGAGTTGAAGGAAGTTGGTTGCATGACTGAAGAATGTTACTCTGTCAAAGAACTGCAAATAAAGATGGAGTTGTTGAAAAAAGAAAGAGATGATATGTGGAACAGTATCGCAGACATTGTCAGATAAAATCAGGATCTCAAGTAAACAATGAAAAGGATTGAATTGGCCAAGAATAATAAAAATTGGTTTGAAGTGCAGACTTAAATCGTGAGAGATGAGTATGCCATTCAAACATAAGTCTAATGGGAGACTATGTCTACTGAACTTACCAACACAAACAAATAAATTATTGAAGCTAAGGAATTCTGCCAGCATTTTTTATCCAAGCAAGAGACAGGTTCCACTATCAAGAACTACATATCTGAAGCAATAAGATAAAACATATAAAACCTGACTAAGTAATTTCAAACAGAAAAAGCCAAATTCCAATAAATGCATCACTCTCAGATAGTCAAACAAAACAAGGTCATTGATGCTTACAAATAAAAAGCTGACAAGATGGAAGGTTAGCTAAAGTAGCAGCTAAAGATAAAAGCTAATATGGAAAATATATATGCCAAAGAGATCCAATAAATTCGAAGCCTGCTGGTAGCAAAAGAGGCAGAGTTGACACAGAAAGTCATAAAAATGGAAGAATAACTATAAAAAACAATAAAATAGAACGAACAGCAAAATGGAACACTTTCGTAGTATATCGAATCTCTCAACAGATCCTGGCTCTAAAAGCAAAAAATATACTCAACTCTCCTCTCAGAGTCCCACAAGACCATCAACAGTCTTATGCTACAGATGAGATAGTTTGAAAGTTTGGCCAACAGCAACTATACCAAGTATCTTCAATCCTCTCGTATGCAGATCAACAGGGACTGATGATGGAGTATGTATAATAAGTGTATAGTGAGAATAATAAATTGTAAGATCAGCTGTTAAAATGGTAGAAGCTGCACTGCGAGGGAAAAATAAGAGATTCCAGTCTCGGAAGCAACTTCATTGTTGACAACATGTTCTTGTTCTGAATGGTGTCGTCTATGTTCATACTCTGGTTGACAGGCTGGTTCATGGGAGTGTTCTCCCCTTCAAGGAGCTCGTTGCACATGTTGATCACTGGATCCATCTATAGCTTTGTCTATGGAAAATGGGCTTATATTTTTTTGAGGTTTTAGCTGATCTATTTGACTGAGTTCCGCACATACTGCTTGTAGTTGGTCAGGGCATTTTCTTCCATTTGTTTATTGATACTCACCTCACTTTGTTAGTCCTCAGAAAAACGCTGAGGAGTATCTTCTATTTTCACTTCATTTTTTTGTTTTTTCGTGTTTCTTTTGATGTTGGTCATGAGTTATCTAAATCAGAAGGTATATACATTTGTCCGCGTCGGAAATGTTAGTTTTTGAAATACATTTGATTTTTTTCCTTAGTGAGTTTGTTAACCTTGCTGAATTTGTACATGTTGAGTTGCCTGACAAAGGACGACAAGTGCCGGTGCCTGAAAAATTGAGGCAGTACTTTTTCTTCTAATTTTTTACTGTTTTTAATCATGATTTCGTGGTCTCCGTTCCAGCACATGTAATCGTTGAACTATCGCAACTGAAATAATTGCCTAATGTACTTCTAGGATGTGGTAGAGTTTGATTATGAACTCAGGAATTCTGTCCTTGTAGGTGTCAAATTAGGAGATGTAATTGATCATCAATTAATATTATTGCAAAGAGCATAACATTCTTATTATGCTCAAGTTACTCAGGTATTACTATTATACTCAATCCATCAAAGAATCTCCTTCATGAAGCCGATCATTCTCTCGCTATAGCTGTGGGCAGAATCTACTGCTGCTTACTCAGTAGCAATCAGAGTCTTGAATACTCTTTAGGCCTTCCTCTTCCTGTTCCATAATTCCAGGTAGTCTATAATTCCGATGTGGTAAAATGTGTCAGGCTATTGGATGGAGGGGTACTATCCATCTTGATTTGAAGCTTGTCCATGTCGTTTGATGATAAGCAACGAATAATCAACCATTCCCAGATCACTCAGAAATTATATATCTCTTGTTAAGGTTTATATGATATGCTTTTTGTGTTCTTAGCTGACAAATAGCTTTTGCTACAATTTTTTAAAATCTAGATCTTTCAGGGTACAATTCTTCAATTTATCCTACTATGCTGGCTTAATGCCTTTCTATTTTAAGGTCTATCGATTTGTGAATGTCCCTTTGATATCATAGCTTCTTGTTATTTACTCACGAGGACACACTGAAATGTTCTTCATTATGACCAAAAAGGTTCTCTCATTCTTTATGTCCTTTCTTTAGAAGCGGAACAGGCCCAGTAGTTTCACAATGAGAGAATCTTTATTCTCACTAAAATATTCATAAAATGCTTCAGTTTTATCGAGAAGGACATTGGCCTCTTGTTCGGGAATTGTTTTCAGTAGAACTTTATGATCAAAGGTACAGAAGAAAAATTAACCTTTTTTGCCTCTCTGACTGAAAGAATCTTCCTTGACGAGCATCAGGTTTTTTCTGACATCGAACGACCCAAACAAATTTATTTTTTCATTCCTGAAGATCCAGCTGTAATACTCAGGAGTAAATATTTTTACCTCGTATTTGAGAGTCGTCAACCCTTCTGATAGTTGACGAGCAAAATGGCTCTACCGAGTGGTGATTCTTCTCCTGACATAGTCATCGGTGATATTTTAGTCGATCGTGAAAGAATAGTGTCTCTGAAAGTGATAGGTGGACAGAGAAGAGGGATATTTTCTGATGTGTTCAATGTAGTTCATCATGATAGCTTAGATGAAGGATAAAACCTGGGATCCTTTGATTGAGTTAATCAGTGAGCTCACCCATGAAAACTCTTCAATTTATTGATTATGCTCTTCAGAAGACAGTTGATTGTATTGCTTCATGGTTTTTAGTCTTTTGAGAATGAAGGGATGGCCCATTCTGAGAGCCATTGAAGGAAAGGCCAACCCAATAATCATACAATTTGAGACAGTCAAGAGCGAAGAAATAATTTCATTTCTGTTTTGGTTTCCTGTTGAACATGATAAATTTCCAGAAATAAAGAGAATGGAATTAACTGCCTCAAAAATGAAGAAGATGACCATGTAGATGAAGTAGTATCTGAAATGTGACTGCTGGTCAAAGAAGGAATTTTGAGGAATGCTGACTTTGAACCTGTACAGAGCATACAAACTAAATAAAGCCAAAATGAGGTGTAGAAAGAACAGGCCCAGAGATGACGAATCTGCCAGTCTGTACAGGCACATGTTACTAAATGCATTCTCCGTGCTTGTGAAAACAATAATCAGAAGAGCGATGATCGCAATGACCAAACAGGCCATGTGTTGCCTGAAAACCGACAAGAGAGGTTTCTTTAGAGTCTTATGGATCGTATAGGCGAGGGCTCCACAGAAGAAAGCATTGTAGTAGAGGTAGCTCACGTTTCCTAACATATTCAAGAAGCCCACTCCATTGCAGAAGGTCTAAAAATTGTCAGGAAGCTCGCTGTCTTTATTGACCAAACTGTAGACTGTATGATTTGTTAGTTACTAGCCGTGGTAATAAGCGTCAGAATATCCAGAAGAGTACCGCAGAGAATTATGAAAATTATGTCAGAAGGCAGCAGAAATGAAGGAAAGCAGATCCAGCTCAGCAAACTCACAAGGATGAGTATTGCAGCGATCGACCCGATTGTGAGGGTGAAATATATCTCGAAATTTGAGTACTTGAATGCGTTCCTACTTGTTTCGATAGATACCATACTGTATCGATTGGAATGCCCTGATTTATACATAAGTCTAGTTATGGCTGGGGAGGGATCTGGGCGAGCACACAAATGGCCAGAAAAAATACTGTAATTGATGCTGTTCGTCTCATATTATAATAACAGCATCGGAGGATGAATATATTATTGGAGTATATCCTATTTTTTTTTCTTTGACATTTTTGAAGAAGTAACTGAAAGTTTTATGGGTCATCTGTTTAAATGAAAGCTGAGTCAAATATAATTATTAATTTGGGGAGATGAGTCGGATGATTCGGTAAGAGCCTGAGCATGATGATGATATTGACTAATTTGAAGTCGAGGCATACGAGAAGTAATAGTAAAGGCCTAGTAACTGGAACCATTAGCCTAAGAGAGCGGGCAAAAAAAGCAGGACTGACAAGGAATCAGAAAGGTAAAAATCAAAAACATAACATAATGGAGAGTAAGACAAGCGAAAATTCAAGATAGAAGACAAGATATTCAGAAAAGTGGCACACTAAACAGACTAACAAGGAGGGAAGGCTCAGCAAGTTGTCTCGGCTGCCACCAGTTCAGGATTCAAAGTAGACAAGGAGGTTGAGCACATCTGCAATATACTCAAATATATGCTTGGGGAACATGCATTGTAGGGAAAAACTGAGTACGTGAACGACCAAAGAACCTGTGAGACTTGGGAGTTGGATGAGATCATGAAACAGGTTTCCGATACAAACCTTGGAGATTTCATATTCAAGTGCCCGAATCCTGATAATTTGCCAGATGACTGGAAAGAAAAGTATCAGGTCAAAGAGGAAGATAACTCTATGGATTCGGAGAACAAAGAAATCAGAGCAAGTCAGGCCATGGAGTTTTTCTACGATTTGTTCGACGTTGAAACCTACAGCAAGCTAGAATCAGAGAGAGAAAATGTGGCCTTTTTAGTGGCATTCTACTTCCTGAAATACAAGAGCAATTTTGACTCAGATCCTGATGAAGTTGCTGATTCAATGTTAAAGGTCTATGACTTCTACAAAATGGTCTAAGGAAAAACTTTAAAAGAGTATGTCCAGATGAGGCAATCATAAAATTTCTTCGAGAAACATTAATACATTATAGCCTAACTATTTGTCGAACAATTCGAGTATATAACCTGCCTGAAAGACAAAAGCAAATGGCCCAATAAAACAGTCGATGATTTTGAATAAATGTGGAGAAATCTCAACAGAACTATCTACATTCACCTCAATGAATAGTTGATCAGCATCATCGGATCCTAAAAATAAGACGAAAAACCTGAAGGAAGGTATCTGTTCGGAAGGGTCAGAAGTATCTCTGAACTTCTCAGAACCTTTCCAGATTTGATTGAAAAAGTGTTACTGAAGGTGAAGTACTACGATGAACACAAAGACTAGCTTCAGGAAAGAGAGGAAAAGATAAAGGAGCAGCAGAAGGCAAGAGATGAAGGAGAGAAGAGCAAAAAAAGTTCTAATAAATAAATATAATAGGATAGAAAGCCTTCATAAATGGTGATCCAGGAACAAAAGTTGAACACCTTTGACAATGGAAAAAGACTGCTCTTCTGGGGACAGTATCTCAAGAAGACCATTGTTGGCTAAAATGTCATTTGGGTTAATACTAAATCTCGACCAAACGATGTAGCAACTCTGCTTCGTATGTCACTGCTCTACAAGCTGGTCATCAAGAGCAAACTTTTCGTGAGGCAGTTTCTCAGCAGAGACGAGAAGCACATCATGCTTGTAACCAAGACCAGTGAGTAGATTTTATAAAACTATGCCATGAAGTACAAGATAACAATGGAGGTGGATCTTGGAGCGTCAGATTTGTTTTCTTTTGAGCCGGTTGACTAGTACCTGCGACCTCTGAGGCTTCACAAGTATGTGACTGACCAGGAATTTATGGACAAATACAACATTAAGCCGTCAAAAGCAGAAGCAAACAAGAAAGAAGAGACACAGTCAATTGAGAGTGAAGCTCTAAACATATACAAAAAGGTACAATAAATGAATCAGGATGAGCTTCGTACTTTGGTGATAACCTAACAATTGGAAGCCAACGATTTACTCAAATTTTTGACCAAAAAGCTCAACATTGACTACATCCAACAACATCCTCTCGAAAACGAGTACAATCGGGACAACACAGATCGAGAGTTGTGGGAAATATACTATATATACAACAAAATCATCATATCTTTCATCAAAAGAATAAAAGGTTTATACACTGTAAGTCGCAAGGAAACAGCTTACTACACAGAACTCGATGGTAACTTGGGTATGTTGCTGAGGCTGATGTTCCTCAAAGCACTTGACATGTGCAATGAAATGTACTACGAGCATCGAGAAGTAAGATCGATGGTGCCAAGGCTTGTTAGCAACTTTTGCAACAGTGATAATGAAAACAAATTAAGGACCATCTGGTACTACATTGGTATCGACTCACCTTCTGGGTACTTCACATACGAGCGAATTTAAAAAGCTGAGAGATTGTGGAGGAAATATGAAGTGAATGAGCTCAAAGAAAGATCGAAGTTTTTCCCTTCTGAGAGGCTCATTATTACCAATCGAGTCATCACCGAAATCATCAATCTGAGCTCCTCCCTGGACAAAAAGCACATCATTGACTACTACCCTCTTCATGATCCCTTTACTCTCAAAAGTATCGAGGTCGCCCCTTATTTGTCAGTCATCAAAAATCTCAAAAAAAAGCCTGTTCATCCAACTGGGAGCCTGGATTCAACCTCAATTAGTCGTCTGTACTCACAATATTAATGCAAATCAACAGTTTCTGATTTCACCAAAATGAGTGTCGAGAAGCAACTCTAGTTCAAGTGCACAGAGTTCAAGACCTTTGAGACTCGCATCATCAGGGCTTACTGTGGATAAAAAATTGCCTTCTACTTCACTCTTATCAAATTTTTGGCTCTCAAGGCCTGGCCCTTAGTGCTACCAGCATTCATCATTCAATGCCTTCTCTGGACCTAAAACAGTGACATCGCAGCAACAGGAAGTAGCAGTCTGACTGGCCTCAACAACTTCCTCATCTCGATGTGGTGCCTCGTTAACTTATTCTGGACGACGGATATCATTGAGACTTGGAAGCAGCAGGAGCGAACTTTAGCCCAGCAATATGGTGTGACAAAGATACAATAAAATCAGGAACGAAGGGTCAAATTTTAAGGAGCTTTCAAGAGGGACTTTGAGACTGATGAGCTTAACTTTGAGTATGTTCCCAAATGGCAAACTACTCTGAAGGCAATATTTACTGTAACTTTGAATTTGGCATATGTCGCACTAGTGACTGAGATCATTTTGATGATCTTCTTGTTCAAGACGTACCTCTATCAGAAGGGGGAGCCTCAGTTTATCGTACAACAGGTTCCATCCATAATGATCGCCATAGCTTCCCAAATCTTCACAAAACTTTACACGATTCTGATCAAGAACATCACCAACTTCGAAAACCATAAAACTGTCACTTTATATGAAGCCTCCTTGGTTTCAAAGACAGCACTGATTACCTTTGTTATCAACTTCTTCTCCATCTTCATCTACGCATACTTTTCTGGTTATATAGGAGCCTCCTTCCTTTGCTAAATCAGAACCACCCAGACCAACGTAAAGTAAAAAATACCTTATACAGAATCGACAACTGTGATTTTTATGTGTCCGCTCAGCTACAGTCTATCATCTTAGCGGACTTCATCACCACCATCATCGGAGCCTTTACTCCTCTCTTGATTTTCAAAATAGGGGAGTGGATGGAGAGCAGGTCGACCACGAAAACATCCAAATTTAGTTTCAGTTTTTTCGAGGCTATTGACAACTTTTATGAGGAGCAAGACAAGATGGATTCTTATATGTATACTGAAGAACTTGACTGTTCATGGCTGGGATACATGAACATTGTGAATGTCTTTGCTGTTACAGCTCTGTTCGCTCCTGCCTATCCGCTAGCCTACACCATGATGTTCCTGACTGGCATTGTCCGCCTACATGCCTCTAAGTATGACACGATCTATTACAAAAAGCGCATTCTTCCCACCAAGACCAATTCGATCAACTGGTGGCTGAACATTATCGAGGTCATTTCATTCATGTCTATCATCACCAACGTGGGTATGTTTTCTCTTATGCAGCCTATATGATATATACGAGAGTAGTGTTTCCCAACCACCAGGCCAAGCTCTTTTTCTTCTTCATCATTGCTGCCTTTGCTATCAAGTCCTTCATGCTTGCCCAGTACAGCTCGGGAACTGATATCATGGCCAAGAGAAATGAAATCAAAATAACCGACATTTTGAAAAATAGAAGAAGGGACCAGTTCGACAACATTCCTGAGGAGCTCAACACTGATATTGAGAATGTTATATACGACTAGACCAAACTCAACAGGAAGTTCCACGAGGTCAAGGGCCCCAATATTAAGAATAAGGAACAGGATATAAGGAAGCAATGATCTATCCATCAGTTACATCCGTGTTATTGATATCACTTGGGGTTAGTCTTAGCTTTAAACTTGTGGTGCTTTATCTCTGGTTTTTTCCATTTCTAGGGGCAGACGTACTCAGTGTTCTCAATCTTAGCTGCCAGGTCACTGTCTAAGCTGAAATATTTTATATGGTTTCCTCGAATGTAGACATCCTTCACTGAATGAAATAACTGACCGTTCTGAATCAAAAAGTGCTTACTTTATCGCTGAGCACAGCATCTTACATTTTGATGTTCATGAACTTGTCGACTCCTCGTAGGGTACCGTTGTATGTTTATCCAGATTTGAGTTCGACCATAGCGTTGGTTCCATCTGCTAGTTTGATGAGGTGGAGAGGGAACTAGGTTACAAGATAGATACTATGTTTTTGCTCATATCAGGTACAATTATAAGAGCCGTTCAAAATCATGATCAAACATTAATTATCATGCCTGTTTTCTTCAACTATTCAAGCCGAGTGCGACTTTTCTTTTCCAGGCAGATGGGATTATGAGTTAAATTAAGCACTCTCAACAAATCTAGACGCTCTTTGTTTTTCATAATTATCTAGAAAATAGACTAGGTCAACTGATTGCTTGCTAAATTGATGTTTGTGACTCCTTTCAAATTGTCTATCATCCTCTCAAAGCCTCTACAGTCTAAGTAGTTGTCGCATAGCTTCAGACCTTTGATTCTGTGATGTTTCCTTGCTTTGCTGACATATTCTACCACTTTGTCGCTGGGAAGATGGCAGTCAGATAGATCTAAAAAATCTGTAAGAGTGCTTTTCATGAAATCAGCTAGCCTCCTGTCAGGTTGCTTCAGATCACAGTCTTTCAGTTATGGCTGAATAGCAGATTTTATCATGACTGTCTTTGTCAACTTTTTGGCTGAACGAACTGCAGCCATATCGCTCGTTCTTGTATCCTTCAAAGTGGAAGGTTTAGGAGAACAAATGGTGGCCCTTCTGAACTGATTGCAGGTTGAATTTTGAGGACTTCTTTGAGAGGACGTCAACTTACTTGAGACTATCCTTGATGGAGGGTCATCATGAATAACCTTAACTGAATTTGTAAGAGAGCATATTTAATCTTGAATGCTGACGTTGTTGTCAATGAGAGAAGGCCCATCGATGCCTATTTCTGAGCTTGTACAGTCCATGAAAGGATTTTATTCCGACTATTGCTGAGCCACATTGTTATATTATTATTTGACATAATTTCCTGGAGCTACAAGTTTGAAAGCTTTCTCGATCGAAGCATTAAGGTCTGTTGTGTTAAGTCTGACTTTATTGATGTTTTGAATATATTTTTCGATGGATTGATGA